>OBIU01000053.1_pt1 | contig 81702 bp, 69 predicted proteins | sample 1519871 | NCBI WGS metagenome assembly OBIU01 (sample SAMN04209229, study PRJEB22552) | human gut metagenome | biome: gut; material: feces | host: Homo sapiens | place: USA: Oklahoma
GAGCCGATCTTGCGACGGGTCGCGCGGGTCACGGACTCGTCGAGCGCGGGTTGCTCGATATGCGTCATCTGCTCGGAGCGGATCGCCTCGTGCATGAGGCTCGCCGCCGCGATCACCTCGCCCGCCCGCGGCCTCACCGCGTAGCCGCGCGGCACGCGGGCCTCCGCCAGGCGGTCGCAGAGGGCGTCGGCGGCGGCCAGGCCGTCTATGGCCACGCAGGCGCCGACGCGCGTCCTCTCGGCGAGCCAGTCCGCGAGCCACGCGGTGCCGCCCGACGCGGGCGCGTACTCGATGAGCTCGACGTGCGGCAGAGACTCGCGCTCGAGCCTGCCCGCGACCGCGAGCGCGACCATGGAGCCGTCCGGGCTGAACTTCACCCCGTAGCAGACGCGCTCCATCTCGGCGTCCTCCGGCGGCGGCGGGGCGAGGCACTTGCCCCACTCCTTTGCGGACACCACGGCGGCCGCGACCTTGGGCAGCCAATAGCCCAGGTACTCCTGCGCGAAGGCGAGCTCGCCCATGCCGGAGCGCATGCCCATCCGGATGGCGGCGAAGTTGGCGAGCGCGCCCAGGGACGGGTTGGCGCGGAGCCAGCGCGACTCGTCCGCCACGTCCCCCACCTCGTCCAGGCCGTACTCGGTCCAGCAGAGGTCCGCCGCCCGCTCGCCGCCGGCCCACGCGTCCGCGCGGACCTCCTGGAACGACTCGGCGGCGCTGCCGGCGCGCGTGGGCGTGCCGAGGTAGACCGACTGCGGGTTGTGTGCCGCGCCCGAGGACATGGTCGGGGCGATGGCCTGCACCTGCTCGCCGGTGAGCTCCTGCGCCTCGTCGTAGATGACGACGTCGAAGCTGTAGCCGAGCGCCGCCGACTTGGTCCTCGTGGAGAACGCCAGCACGCCGCCGCCCTTGAACTCGAACGCCTCCTGCGCCGTCTTGTTGTTCACGTGCGTCACGCGCCGGTTGTACGCCTTGTGCTTGGCGGTGGCGTCCGCCGGGCGGCGCCCGAACATGTCGCGGAAGCGTGAGAGCATCTCGCACGTGGTCGAGTAGTTGTGATCGGTCCACAGTACCTTGTAGCCGAGGATGCTCGCGAGGAAGCCGGCCCAGGCGATACCGGACACCGACTTTCCCGCCTGCCGCGGGATGCTCGCTCCCGCGCGCTGGTGGATGAACGTGCCGCCCTCGGCGAGCGGCGCGGTGAGCTGGGTCCAGTCCGAGATGATGGTCCTCTGCCAGGGCAGCAGGTCGATGCCCGCGCCCTCGGCGAAGATCTCCACCTGCTCGGAGAGGTCGCACGCCCCGAGGTGCGTCACGCGCTTGCGCGGCTCAGCCGCCTCTATGGCCGAGAAGGGCTCCCGCGAGCCTGTCGAGGACGTCGTCGCCATCGTCTCCGCCCTCCGTGTTCTCGATCCTGTCGATTGCCTCGAGCGTCTCGCGGTACTCGGCGCTGAGCCCGCGCACCTGCGCGGGCGCCGCGTCGTAGAGCTGCCGCTCGAGGAGCGCCCTCAGGCGCCTCAGGCGCCCGAGCGTGTCCTGGGTCCCCGACCCCTCGTCCAAGGTTCCCGGCGGAGGGGCGGCGGTGGCCCGCTCCGTGGAATCCGGCTCGGCTATCTCGCCCGAGTCCTTCATCTCGCGGATCAGCTTGCACACGCCGGACTTCGAACGCCCGAGCTTCCGCGCCAGCGCCGCAGGTCCGAGGCCGGGATAGGCGTTGCGGACGATCTCGCGCTCGCGGGCCGTGAACCTGCCCGTCTTGGGCTTCGTGGACCCCGTGGACACCCGTGGACCACCCCGTTCCGTAGACCTGTTATAAGACCCCTCTGAAAAAAAGGCGCAATGCCGCCGGGAGCGCCTGCACCCCCGGGGGAGGGGATGCACCCCCTATGAGCTGCCGTTATAACGGCTACCACCTTCGGCTGGTCATCACCGGTGTCGTTATGGAGGGTGCCGTCGGACCGAGGTCGCGGTTGCCACGGCGCTGGTTGCAGATACGGTGAGCGGCGTCGACGTTGGACCGGTCCAGAGGGCTGCCGCCCTTGGACACCGGCACGATCTCGTCCACCTCGAAGCTCAGCGGGTCGCCCGCTGGCAGGCTGTAGTCGATGGGCTGCCCGCAGATGTGGCAGGGCCTGCCCTGCGAGCGCAGCCAGGAGCGCAGCTTGCGCCTCGCGGCGCCGTTGCTGTAGCGCGGGTTGCCCACCTCAGCCCCACTCCACCGGCGAGCGCCCCTTGTTCTTGAAGCACTCGAGGACTTCGCGGTCCACGCGGTTCGCATCGCGCCCGCACAGAGGCACGGGACTCGGCTCGGGCTTGCGGCGCGGACGCTGCTTGATGCCGAGCGCCCGGCGCATGGCCCAGGAGAGCACGGTGTCGTAGCGCAGCGCGCACTTGACGAGGCATGCGATGGAGACCATGGCGCCCTCCTATCTGTTGACGAGGATGTAGTTCTTCACGACGTGCACCGACTGGATCCCATCCGTCGTGATATCCGAGTTGATAGTCAGGCCGCGCTCGGCGATCACCATCTCGTCCATCTCGGACGTCAGGGCCTCGGCATGCTCCTCGAGCCACCTGCCCAGCTCCTTGATGCGCTCCGCAGCCAACTCCCTCGCGTTGCCCATGGCACCTCCGTTATTCGGTTTGGAAAGAGAAAGGCCGCCGGGTCATCACGGATCCCAGCGGCCTCGATGCGCTATTCGCACACCATACCTATAACACGTTTTTCACCGCGCGCAATGCGTCACGGCGCGTCACGGTGCGTCACGGCGCGTCAAATTACTTAAGATTCCCCCTCGGCCAACCCCATGCCGGCCACCGAGCACGCGCAGCCGTGCGCGTCCATGGTGTCGAACGCCGTGTCGTACCATCGCTGGACGCTCTTCGTGGAGGCCCCCACCGCCTCGGCGGCCTTGGCCCAGCTCGCGCCTCGGCAGTACCGCCAATAGACCGAATCCGCCGCGAGGGAGCCAAGCAGCGCGCACACGCCGCCGCCCGCGCCCTCCTCGCCGTAGCAGAGGCGGACGCCGCGCGACACGATCTCCCTGTCCTCGCGAACCCTGCGCTCCATGAGCGACTCGAAGTCCATGCGCGCGTCCGTGGCGGACATGCCCGACCTGTCCCCGCCGCCGGCGCCGCGCACCTCGTAGCGCTGCGCGCGGACGCCCTCGGAGAGACGCATCCTGGTGATCTGCCGCTCCGAGCGCTCCAGCTCGATAGCGGCGTCGCGCACCGCCTCGAAGAACTCGCGGGCGCTCGAATACGTTGAAGCCTCCATGCAACCTCCTGTGGTAGCCTTGATGATGCGACTCGGTACCGGAGGTGCCAACGAGACCCGCCTGCGCGGCCATGCACGGGCGGGTCTCTTACATTTTACCAGGTAGAACGCCATAGAACGCTACGAGCTGGTGCGGCGCTCCATATCCTCGCGGATCAAGCGCTTGATGTAGCCCGCCTGGTTCTCCTGGCTCTCCAGCCATTCGAGGATGTCCGCCTCGGACTTATAGAACGTCAGCGCCTTGCGCTTGGTGCTCTCGCGCTGGTACTTGGCGGATGCCCGCTTCTGCGCTTCGGAAACCATCTACTCCCCCTTGTTCCTGAAATGGCGGTATACGGCGATCAGCACGAAGAAGAACGCCACGCCGATGGCGAACTCGATGAGCTTCTCCATATTCGACTCCTTTGGTAGACTGTGGTTGACGGGGCACCGCCCGAAGGCGGCACCCCTCAGTTGCTAGACCCTCTTGAAGTGCTTGCCGGGCGTCTTGAGGGTCTTTCGCTTCCTTAGCTTGTCGATCAGCCAGTGAAGCAGCTCCGCTATCAGGAACTCGAGCAGCACCTGAAGCAGCCAACAACAAAAACCGTTCATCGTTTCCTCCCTTCCCTCTCGGCTTTTGTTGCCTCTATTATATATGGGTTCGCCTATATTTGCAATAGGCGAACCCATATTAATCTGACTTTTCTCGCAGCTCGGAGGCGCATCAGAGCCGCAGGGCCTCCTCAATCCGCTCCGCGATGTTGCGGTATTCGCTCGCGAGCTTCGCGAGGTCGCGCGGAATCGGTCGGTCGCCGTAGGCGGCGTGGATGCTGTCTGCGCTCCCCTTGAAACCCCTTGCCATCCGGGCCGCGCGCCCCAGCCGCGCCTTCAGCGCGGCGAGCTCGCATTCGAGCTGGAGGTTGCGGTCGAGAAGATGGAGGTTGTCCTCCACGATCTGCGTCAGGTTCCCGCTCATAGCCCCTCCAGCCTCTCTATCATCCAGCCGATCGATTCCGCGAAATCCAGCCCGACCACCTCGGCGAGCTGCTCCCAACAGAACACGTGGCCGTCCTCCTCCGCCAGGAACGCCATGCACTCGCTCACCTCCGGCGTCTCGGGACGGCGCTCGATATGGCTCACGAGCACGAACGGCGAACGCCTGCGCCCGACCGCCACGGGGCTCGCCAGCTCGACGAGCGCGCGCTGGTGCAGGCCGCAGTCCGTATTGGGCCTCGCGGGCAGCGCCCTCACCGCCTTAACCTTCATTCCGGGCCTCCTTCCCCTTCGACGCCTCCACGGCGGTCCGCTCAGCGGGCGTGTACCGCCTCAGCTCGCACCTGCGCACCGTCGCACCGCAGGAGAGACATGTGACGGGGGTGTTCTTCGCATCGAACCGGTGGAACCACGTCTCCCGCCGACCCGCCGCGGCGAACTCAGAATGGCGGCCGCAGCGCGGGCAGACGTCCTTCGCGCTGCTAATCCTCATCGCGCGCCGCCCCCACGCCAGCGAGCGCCTTCGCGCGGCGGATGATGTCGGATGCGAAGGCCTCCCTCATGCTGCGAGTGCTGCCCCGTTCGTAATCTATGCCGCGCAACACGCAGTAATGAAACGCGCCCGAATCAGCGTCCAGCTCAAGCCGACCCCAGCTGTCGGGCTCGATGCGGGTCAGCTCGTGCGGCATGAAGTAGGTCATCGCGTTGTCCGAGCGCACCTGGATGTAGCCCGGGAGGAACCCGTGCAGCGACGCGCTCGCCACCGTCCATACCTCGCCGCTCGTGGAGCGGACCATATCGCCCTCGACGATCGCGGCCCCGTGGGAGTCCAAAGCGGTCTCCACCCGCATCGCGCACTCCCCCTCGCCCAGCACGGTGTGCCAACCGTCCTCGTTGATGAGGTCGGCCATCACCTCGCCGGCGCCGACCCAAAGCTGCACGCCGTGAACCACCTGCGGTTCCCCGCCCTCGTCCAGGTACCTGCTGTCGAACCAGACCGGCTTGCCGTCCTCGAAGCGCGGCCATGCTTCGAGGATCCTGCGCTCCACCTCGCTCGGCCTGCCCCTGCGCTCGGCGTCCTCGCGCTCGATGCGCTCGCAGACCTCCCGGCTCTTCGCCGCCATCTTCTCGTTGAACTCGGTCACGAAATCGTCCATCTTCTTCCTCTTCCTCTTCGTTTTCCAGAGAATTAGCCGTCCTCCTCGGCACGACCACTTATCGATGCTCTGCGAACAATGTTGTTGTCATTATTTAGCGTAACGCTAAACTCTAGGAGGTGACATGGGAAGAGAAAGGAGAAGGCCGACCTACCCCCTCACAACAGCGAAGGCGCTTGCCGCCAGCGGGGAAATCAGCATGAACCACCGGATCAGAGCCTTCGTTAAGAACAGGACCGATTGGGTCAACGCAAGCGATTTCATCCGAAAACTCTTTGAAACTGCGGATGAAGCCCACTTCTCGAAATCGATGGACCTCGACATCATTCCGGGAACGTGGGCGGACGTCTACAAGATCCCGTTCGACGGAGAGACCTGGTACGTGAAATTCTTCATAGAGGGAGACGCCGTGAGGCTAAACGTCCTTTCGGCTAATTGGGACGGCCACATTCATTAGGAGGAGACATGCTCTGCATGGAATGCGGGCACGAGCTCGCAAGAGTCTGTGGGCCCATGACCGAGACCTATAGGGGTCGCGAGTACACGGTCGACGGCATCGTGAGGGACGTCTGCCCGGTCTGCGGGGAGTACGAGATAAGCGCGGAGGAATCAGATAAGCTCGACCGTGCGATCGATGAGGCGTACAGGCGGGACGAGGGCCTGCTGGCGCCGAGCGAGATTAAGGCACTGCGGAAATCCCTCAACCTGAACCAGAAGGAATTCGAGTCGCTCCTCGGCGTTTCGTCCCCGACTTGCAGCAGGTGGGAAACCGGGTCGATGGTGCAATCCCATACCGCGGACAAGCTGATGAGGGTATTCCTCGATCACCCGGAATACGCGGTCGAGGTCCTCGAGCCGAGCCGCATGGTTGCGACCTCTTCCAAGCCGATCACCCTACCGAAGCGCGAGGAGCAATGGGGCGGCAGCAATGCGCCGACACGTGGAAAGTTCAACGTCGTTCCTGGAGGTAAGACAGCATGACCAGCGACTTCTTCGCACCCATCAACATGTCCGGCCCCTATTTCAACGCATGCGATCTGTTCGTGAGGCGGGGGACGCCCGAGGGCGAGCTGTCGCTCGATCTCGATCTCGAGATACCGACCGAACGCGAATATCTCGAGGAGGACGGGCTTCTCGTCCTGCCGCATGAGTTGAAGGTCCGAGTATCCCTGACCGAGCACCCCGACGACGGTGAACCCCGTGAGGCGATGCACGCCAACCTCTCTATGGGCGGAACCGTCTCGACGCCGGTGGACGCGAATGTGGACCGCGACGGGCTCGAAACCTATCTGCTATTCAACGGCATCTCGCTCTTCTATTCGTCCGCTAGGTCGTATATCGAAATGCTGACTGCGCAATCGCCGATGGGTAGGTTCACCATCCCGCCGATCGATCCCAAGAAATACCTCGATATGGCGAGGGGCGGCGACGCGGAGGCGTAGCCGTGGCCCCCCAATCGGGCAGATTGTAATGATTTCTTGACGCACAGCGCTGTTGCGCCACTGCTGGCGGTGTGAAGAGGTGCGGAGCCGGTAAGTCCGTCCGCACTCGAGATTAGCCGCCTTCAAGGGCGGCTTTTCTCGTTTAAGGGGGGATTAGTGGACAAGCCCTTTAAGACCAGTGAACGAGACAAGGCTGGCTCATAGGAGGTGGAACGGCGCGGGAGGTGCCCGCGCCGGACGGTAGAATCGCCATTGAGGTGGTTCGGATGTGGAGACGAAAAATGGAAACGAGGACGGTCACCGTCAAATTCGGAGGGAACATCGACGGGGTCTCCGTCGACACGTTCACGCAAGTCGTGCTCGGCTATGCGAGGGTCCTGCAGAGTGCGGCGGCGGAAACCGACCCCGGGACCAAGATCGATATAAAGATCACCGCGACGCATCCCGGCTGCCTTGAAGCCGAACTCCAAACCGTGGTCCAACAACTTCCGGGGATCCTCGCCGCCGTCTCCCAGGTAAGCGATCAGCTTCTTCCGATAATTAAATCCGTAAACGGATACCTCGAACTCAGGAGGTTCCTGGCGAAAAACGGCGCTCCGAAGGATATTGCGACCACAAACGACGGCATACACGTTGTTGCCGGGAATAACGCGACGATAAATATCACCCAGAACGTCTACAAGCTGAGCACATCGAATGCCGTAGACTCGGCCACCGAGTCGATGTTCTCGGCGCTCGAATCGGATGGGGATATCGAATCCGTCGCGCTCAAGACGGACGGGGTCGATGACTTCGAGTCGCCATCCGACGAATTCCCATCGCTCAAATCCGCTCCCCAATGCACGATCGGAGACGAAAGGACCGAGATGGTCAGCCAGGTACTGCTCTCCATCACGAAACCCATACTCGAGGTGAGCGACAAGCGGAAGTGGGAGTTCTACTGGAATGGGAACAAGACCACCGGCTACATGGCCGATATGGGATTCCTCAAGAAGCTCGCAAGCCATGAATACACCTTCGGCATCGGTGACGACATCCTCGCCGACCTCGAGCTCACGCAGCACCGCAATTCGATGAACGTCTGGGAAAACAAGAAGATCCGCATCATAAAAGTCTACGACGTTATCGCGCAGCCACGCGATCAGCGCCTGTTTTAATACGCCGCCCCAAAGAGCAGCGCCGAGAACGGCTTTCAGCCCAATAAAGAGACAGGCGAACTAGACGAAGTCGCAACTTACAAGAAAGTCTTGTTAGATCAGTACGTCATGGCATCGCACAACAGATGCGTCCCACCAATTGATTGGTGAGACGCCGTTCTGGCCACATGTCACACGACGCCCCGCTCCCCCACATGCTTGGCGGCGGAGGGGAACGGGGCGCGAACATCCCCATGAAAGGGGGCGCATTAGATTATGGCACAGCAACCCAAGCGCAAGATCGGGAGCATCGAGCCCGCCGGCCCCGGCGTCTGGCGCGTCCGTGTCTCACGCGGCAGTAGGAGCGACGGGAGCAGGCGCACGGTCAACGAGACCGTGTACGGTACCTACGAGGACGCCGACATAGCCTGCGCGCGGATCGCCTCGGAGATGGGCGCCACGGTCTCCTACGGGGACAGCCTGACCCTGTCGCAGTACTACCACGGCATCTTCCGCCTGGCGCCCTCCAACCGCGGCACCAAGCGGTCGAACGTGACCCTCAAAGGCTACGACTCGCAGATGGAGCGGTTCGTCCTGCCGCTGATCGGGGACAAGCCGATATCATCCATCAAGCACTCGGACATCAAGCAGGCGGTACTCTCGTCCACTTCCCCGAGCAAGTGCAAGACCGTCTTGCGGGCGGTGATGCGTGCGGCCTACGACGACGACCTCGTACCGGAGATGCCCATGACGCGGCGCATCGTGACCCCGCAGAGGCACCGCGAGCAGACCAGGCCGTGGGACGCCATGGAGGCGGCGAGGGCGCTCGCAGCGCTGCAGGGCAGCGGCGCGCCGGAGGTCATCTGCATCCTCGGTCTCTCGGGCTTCCGCTACGAGGAGGTCTTGGGTATCGCGCCCTGCAACATCCAGGCGCAGCAGACGTTCGACATAGGCACCGGCGAGACGCTCACTTCCCTCACCGCCACCATCACGCAGACGTACACGGACGAAGACGGCCTCAAGAGCAAGGCGAAGACCGACTTCTCGATGCGCTCCATGCCGGTGCTCGTCCAGGGCCGCGAGCGCCTACTCCAGATCATCGCCGAGGGCAGGCCGAGCGACCCCGCCGACGTGGCGGAGTGGGCCGCGACCAGGCTCGTGCCCTACACCTCCGACAAGGCGCGCAAGCTGTGGCGCTCGGCGGTCGAGGGCGCCGGACTGCGCTACATCCCGCCCGACATGCTGCGCCATACCTCCGAGACGCTCATGCAGGCCGCGAGCCTGCCCGATACGCTCGTGAGCCGCCTCCATGGCCATACCGACCTCAAGACGGATTACAAGCACTACCTCCGCCCCGATGCTTCCGCAGCGGAGCGCGCGGCCCGCGAGGTCCATAAGATCATGCCGGCGGGCGGCCTCTAGTCCAATCCTTGGACTAATTAGTCGTATAGATAGACTAAGCCCCCGGGCGCGGTTCACTCGCGCCCGGGGGGGGCTAGACATGCCGACGCGTATCGGCCATGCACATCAGACTACATCAACATCGAAGCATCAACCAGATTAAACCGCAGTCGCCTGCCTGGGCCTTCCCGACCTCGGAGCGTACTCGATGCGGGCATCGACCGAAGCCTTGGAGACCATTCTCTTCGTCCCGTCTTTCCACGAATCGAGTAACCCGGAGTTGATCAATTGGGCGACGCGCGCCGAACTCACCCCGAGCGCCCGGGCCGCCTCTGCGGCGGTCATGGCCGGTATGTCACCGAGCTCCCTTGACACGGCGATAGCCACAATCCGCCCGCCGTGCTCCGGCTCGTGCCCGAACTCCATGGCCGGCAGCTCGCACCTCCCCATCAGATGATCGTCGACCGTCTCCATCAACCAATCGGCCGCGCTCTCGATTGCATCGTTCAGGTCATCGCCGAACGTGCCCTCTCCCCATCCGCCGCACGGGACGGCGTCGATGCATCCATTCGATGGATAGAACTCAAACTCCCAAACGTATACCATTGCCAATTCCTTTCATTCCACATGCAAGCATTGGCCCCGAAGGCGGCGGGCGCTTACCGCAAGCCCGCCGCCTTCAGAATCCTCTTGGCCGTCTCGTCCTCGATCTCCCTGTGCCGCTTCACCTTCACCGTGATGTCACCCTTCGTGAACTTCTCGTGCTTGGTTCCGCCGCGGGACTCGAACCCTGCTTCCAAGAGGATCTTGACCAATACGCGTCGTTGCATGTCACCTCCTTCGTTGCAAAATATATATTAGCATACGCTAATAGTTATTACTAGCAACTATTAGCTTTTTCTAAGATTTATTAAGCATGGAGACAATTGCATAAAACAGGAGTCTGAGCATATTAGTTAGGTACCTATGTCCCATGAAGTCCTAATCCGCCTACGATACCTAAATATGCAAAAAAGCTCCCGCACATGGCGGGAGCTTTGGTTTTGATATGGTGCCCGAGGTGAGATTCGAACTCACACGCTGTTGCCAGCGGAGGATTTTGAGTCCCCTGCGTCTGCCGTTCCGCCACTCGGGCGCGGATTGCCATCATATAGTAGCACAACGAATCGATCTACAGCGCACGCAATTCAATCAGTTCGATCTCGCGAGCCATCTCGACGTCATCGCATCCTCGTCCCTCAACGCTCGCCTCTCCGAGCTGATTGTCATACGGATCCCAGCGCACCTCGTCGAAATCGGGCTCGAACGCAGCCTGATATGCGCTGTTGGCCACCATGCGCCAGGGATCGAGATTGCCGAAATGATGCCGCCGTCTCGTCTCGTTCCCCGAGCGTCGCGCAGAGGAGCCGAAGGACACGTCCGCCCATAGCCAGCCGTATTCTTCGGTGTAGAACATAGCCCAATCATGGGGGCCGATATAATCGCAGGCGACATAGAGACCGCTTTGCCATCGCGCAGGAATACCCGCTATCCGGCAGAGGGTGATAAACGTCAACGCCATGACTCCGCAATCGCCCCGAAGCGACTTGGCGCAATTATCGGCGATATCGTCGAGCTGGGCGTAATCAGGCTGATAGCGATAGTCCACGTGGCCTGTCAGGTAATCGTAGATAGCCCGGGCGCGATCGATAGGCCGCTCGATGCCGTCGACCAGCCTCGATGCGAGAGCGCGCAAAAACGGCGTGAAACGAATATGGGGATGCAGCTCCGCCAAGTCGTCGGGGCAGGGATCGGGCGCAGCGACGCGCTCCATGCCCGCCGGCGCATACGTATCGATGTAGGGGGCATCGATGCGGTACCTGTACGTCACCTCGAAGGCACGTTCGGAACGAGACTCCCAGAACACGGTCCTCGCCGGTGCATCCTCACGGGCAACGACGCCTCCGGCAGACATGGAAAGCAGCTCGATTTGAGACTGCTGGGGGCTCCTGGCGGGAACGGGTAGCCAGGCGCGCACCATCTCCCCGGGCAGGGCGCCGGGCACCGCGATGCGAGCGCGGGCCGTCACGAGATACGATGCCCCGCCGTCTGCGCGCATTTTCGCAAGCATCTCATCGCGCGTCCGGATGTCGGAGGCGTCCTCCTCGAGCAGCCCGGGCACCTCCGCAGGATAGACCCGCAAAGAATCGAGGAAGTTGTTCAAGAAGCGCTGCTCGCCGTCGATGAAACGCCAGTCTATCCGCTTGCGATCGATGAGCTCGTCCAGCTGCTCATCGCTAAACTCCGGCCATTCCGAGCGAATCATCTCGAGAGCGCGCCCGCGATCGATGCGGTATTGACGACCCAACCTGCCCATGCGATGGAGCTCGATGCGAAGGCACGCCGCAAGTTCGGGCTCGATATCGCCTTCGAGCATCTCCCGGCAAGCGGCGCGTGCGGCCTTCAGATCGCCCTGCTCCTTGTAGCGGGCGATCTCAACGGGCAGCCCGATATCCAGGCTGCCGTAATCGCTATTCCTTGCGGCATCGCGGCTCCCCACCGGGCCCCCTTCCACCAACTCGCCGGCCTCCGGGCTCACCGTTGCGATCTTCATCGCGGCACCGTTCGTGAAGCGGGTTTCGTCGGTCGCGGCGCAAAGGTCGTCGACGCCGATATCGCGCGACCGGCCGATAGGGATCGAAGCGCCGAGCCCGAACTCCACGCGGTCCGGGCACGAGCTCGCTCCCGCTGCGGCGACGGACTCTCCCTCGAAACGATTTGCCATGACCCGTTCCTTTCCAAAAGACGACAGTGGAACCAAGGTACCAGATGCCAACGGCGCGAAATCCATGGCATCGGCGACGGTGCGGCACGGAAAGGACCATCGCGAAGCAAGAGAAAACCCCGGCCTCTCCTCATCACGCACCATACGGCGCGCTCGATTATCCATCGGGCGCCGCCGGGCAGGGCGAACGGAAAGGCCGGGGTTGAGCGCTACGGTCTAGAAAGCGCGCGGAAGACTACGCCTTGTTGACGGAGCCGAACTCCTCCATGAGCTCCTTGGCGCGGGCAACGATGGCCTCGCGACCGGGCTTGAGGATCTTGCGGGGATCGAAGCCCTTGCCCTCGAGGTCCTTGCCGGCCTCGATGTACTCGCGGGTAGCCTTGGCGAAAACGAGCTGAAGATCGGTGTTCACGTTGATCTTGGAAACGCCGAGGGAGATGGCCTTCTGGATCTGGTCGACCGGGATGCCGGTACCGCCATGCAGGACGAGCGGCAGATCGCCGACCTCGGCCTTGATCTCGCCGAGGCGCTCGAAGGACAGGCCCGCCCAGTCTGCCGGGTAGACGCCGTGGATGTTGCCGATGCCGCAGGCGAGGAAGTCGACACCAAGGTCGGCGATCTGCTTGCACTCGGCGGGGTCGGCGAGCTCACCGTTGGAGGCGACGCCGTCCTCGACGCCACCGATGCCGCCGACCTCGGCCTCGATGGAGATGCCCTTGGAGTGGGCGAGCTCCACGAGCTCCTTGGTGCGGTCGAGGTTGATCTGGAAGGTCTCCTCGTGGGAACCGTCGTACATGATGGAGGCGAAGCCGGCCTCGATGCACTTGAAGCAGTCCTCATAAGAACCGTGATCGAGGTGCAGCGCCACGGGAACGGTCACGCCGGTGGCCTCGACAGCAGCCTTGACCATATCGGCGCAGACCTTGAAACCGCCCATCCACTTGGCGGCGCCAGCGGTGCACTGGAGGATCAGCGGGGACTTGACCTCCTCGGCGGCCTGGAGGACAGCGAGCGTCCACTCCAGGTTGTTCGTGTTGAAGGCGCCCAGGGCGTAATGGCCTGCCTCGGCGTCCTTGAGCATCTGAGCTGCATTGACCAGCATGCGGAACCTCCCATATCGGAGTTGTACTTATCACGTTGCAAGGATACCACTTCGCCGTTTTCCATACGCCGCCATCTTGCAAGCAAATGCGAGTTTACGCTCAATTCCAACAACCGCCCTCCGGGCCGCCCGGATGACGGCGGTGTCGGTCGGCGTCGAGCCGTCCGGAAGCGCGCCTCAGCGCATAAACGGATTGGACGCCAACTCGTCCGCGATGGTCGTCGCGCGCCCGTGGCCGACCAGGCACACGGTATCGGGAGGCAGGACGCGCCCCATCTTAGCCAGCGACTCCAGAATGGCCCGCTCGTCACCCCCCTGCAGATCGGTGCGGCCATGGCTTCCTGGAAACAGCGTGTCCCCCACGAACGCGAACCTGCCCGTCTCCGTCGCGGCGAACAAGACGATGCCGCCCGGGGTGTGGCCGGGCACCGCCAGCACCTGGAACTCCACGTTGCCGACCGCGATGCGGTCGCCCTCCTCGAGCACGCGGTCGGGCTCGCCGGGATCCTCGGTATCGATACCCCACATGGAGCGCATCCCGGCGATGGCCTGCGACACGAACGGGGCGTCATCGCGGGAAATCATATATGGGACGTCGCCGTCCAGGACGCGCTTCATACCGGCCACCCCGCCGACGTGGTCGCCGTGCCCATGCGTGCAGACCAGCCCGCAGACGTTCACGCTCGGATGGCTCTGCTGAAAATCCCGGGCGAGGCGCTCGCCATCCCATGCGGGATCGATGACCAGGACCTCGTCTCGCGAGCATGCGAAATACGTATTGGTCTCCACCGGTCCGTTCACCGTGCATTCGATATGCAGCGCCCCCTTGGGCTCGAGGTCGAGTACGGGATCAGCCGCCTCCCCTCCCGCCGTCGCGCCGTCGAACATCGCGCTATCGCTCATGCCATCAGCCTCCTATATGCGCGGGGCGCACGGAGCCATCGACCTCGCGCGCGCCCCTGCGAGCTTGCATCATAATGTCTAACGTCCCCCTTTATACCCCAAGGCTTCTCATCGGACCAGGAAAAGGAGATGGATCATGGACCATCAGCACAACGCGCTCTTCGAGCGCACGGGGAGGGCGCCCGTGCAGAACGTGGTGCCGCTCGCGCTCCAGCACGTGCTCGCGGCGTTCGCGGCGATCGTGACGCCCGCGATCATCGTCGCGGCGGTATGCGGCTTCAGCCCCGAGCAGGAGGCGCGCATCATCCAGGCGGCGCTCCTGCTCTCCGCAGTCGACACGATCTTGCAGCAATTCCCCCTGTTCGGGCGTATCGGCTCAGGCCTTCCCATCATCATGGGGGCGAGCTTCACCTTCGTGCCCGCGTTCCGCGCCATCGGCGTCGAGATGGGATTCGAGGCCGTCCTCGGCGCGCAGATCGTGGGCGGCGTGCTGGTGATCGCATGCGCGGCGCTGTTCCGCCGCATCCGCTTCCTGTTCCCGCCCGTCGTGATGGGAACCGTCATCTTCGTGATCGGCCTATCCCTCTGCCCCGTCGCCGTCAAATCCATGGCCGGCGGCGAGGGTGCGGCGAACTTCGGCGCGCTGGAGAACTGGATCGTCGCGCTCACCACCTTCGCTATCACCTTCGGAGTCGGCACGTACGCCAAGGGGACGCTGAAGCTGGGCGGCATCCTACTGGGCATCATCGGCGGATTCGCCGCGGCATTCCTCCTCGGCATGGTGGACGTCTCGGGCGTGGGCTCCGCGGCATGGTTCTCGCTCCCCGCGTTCATGCCCTTCCGCATCGTATTCGACCCCGCCGCCTGCGCGATGATCGGCGTCGTCTCGATCGTGAACATCGTCCAGGTCATGGGAGAGCTCTCCGCCGTAACGGCCGCGGGCATGGGACGCGAGGCGACCGATGCCGAACTATCCGGCGGCATGATGGCGACGGGCATCGTCGGGGCGCTGGCGGCGCTTTTCGGAACCATACCCACCGTCACCTACGGTCAGAACGTCGGCATCATCGCTGAGAACAAGGTGGTGAACCGCAGCGTCTTCGCGCTGGCGGCGGCGATTCTGCTCGCCGCCGGCCTGCTGCCCAAGTTCGCCGCGCTCCTCACCGCCATCCCGCAGCCGGTGATCGGAGGCGCCACCATCGGCGTCTTCGCCACCATCGGCATGAACGGCGTCGTGATGTTCGCACGCGAGGGCCTCTCGCAGCGCGACACCACCATCATGGGCCTCGCGGTCGCCTTCGGTATCGGCATCGAGCAATCCGTCGGGGCGCTCGCCGGCGCCGGCATGCCCGCCTGGGTCAACACCGTCTTCGGCACGTCCTCTATCGCCGTCGCCACCGTGGTCGCGGTCATCCTGAACCTCATCTTGCCGCGCGACCGCGCAGCCGGGGACGACGGGCGAGACGGCGCCTAGCCCCGCATCGGCCGCACCGGGCGGCACGCGATCCGAATAAGACGACGCCGGCGGACGGGAGCCCCCATCCGCCGGCGTCTTGCTCTCTGCACCACGGAGCCGAAACGAGGTTGCTCGCTCGGGCAGAGGACCTCGAACGCGCGCTCCGAGCCGCCGCGCAGACCGGCGGAGCCGGGCTATCCGCGTCGCTTCATCTGGCGCGCGCCCTCGCCCGGCATGATGCGGCGGGCGTCGTAGACGCTATCGACGTGGCTGATGGCGGCGAGCAGCGGGTCGAGGCCGCTCGCATCCGAGATCTCGACGAGGAAGCGAAGCGTAGCGATTCCCTCGCGATTCGTAGCGGTGGCCGCGGACAGGATGTTTCCGCCGGCATCGCCGATCGCGATGGTGACGTCTTTGAGCAGACCCATGCGATCCAGGCACTCGACCACGATCTCCACCTGGAACAGGGCGTCGGCGGCACCGTCCCAATCGACCTCGATCATGCGCTCCGGATGCTCCATGAGCCCCTTCACGTTCGGGCAGTTGGCGCGGTGGACCGATACGCCGCGGCCGCGCGTGATGAAGCCCACGATGTCGTCGCCGGCGACGGGGTTGCAGCAATGCGCCAGGCGCACGAGCATATCGCCCGGCTCGCCGCCGTTCACCACCACGCCCGAGCTGCCGCGCCGCTGGGGCCGCTGTCCCGCGCGCGACCCATGCGTGCGCTTGGACGCTTCCACCACCGCCTCCTCGCGCTTCTTGCGCGGGGTCTCCTCGAGCGGCTTGGGGTCGAGGATGGCCTGGACGCGGTTGCCAATCATGCGGGGCGCGACCTTGCCGGCGCCGATGGCAGCGAACAGGTCCTCGAGATGCTTGTAGTTCATCTGCTCCGCAACGGCGTTGAGAGCGCGCGTCGAGCGCTGCGTGGAGATGCCGTAGCCGCGCTTACGCAGGTCCTTCGCGAGGATATCGCGGCCGGCGGTCGCGTCCTCGTCCTTGGTCGCCGCCGCGAAGTAGCGCCTGATCTTCGACTTCGCCGAAGGCGTCTTCACGATCGCGAGCCAGTCGCGCGACGGCTTGGAGGACTTGTTCGTGAGGATCTCGACGCGGTCGCCCATCGCGAGCTCGTGGGTGAGCGGCGCGACCGCCCCGTTCACCTTGGCACCGACGCAGTGGTTTCCCACCTCCGTATGCACGGCGTAGGCGAAATCAAGCGGCGTAGCACCCGCACGCAGGCTCATGACCTCGCCCTTCGGGGTGAAGACGAAGATCTCCTGGTCGAACAGGTCCACCTTCAGCGAGTGCAGGAACTCCTTGGGGTCGTCGATGTCGTCGGACGCCGCCCAGTCGAGGGAGCGCTTCAACCAGTTGATCTGGTCGTCAAGGCGCTGCGCATCCGTGGTCTTGGTGGCGGAGGAGCCGCCCGACTTCTTATAGAGCCAATGCGCGGCGATGCCGTATTCGGCCTGCTCGTGCATCTCGTAGGTGCGGATCTGAATCTCCAACGGACGCGCCGTGGGACCGATAACCGTGGTGTGCAGCGATTGGTAGTTGTTCAACTTAGGCATCGCGATGTAGTCCTTGAAGCGACCCGGCATGGGATGCCACAGGGAGTGCACCGCGCCCAAGGCGGAGTAGCAGTCGCCCACCGTGTTGGTGATCACGCGCAGGGCGACGAGGTCGTAGATCTCGGAGAACTCCTTGCCCTTGCGCTTCATCTTCTGGTAGATCGACCAGTAGTGCTTCGAGCGGCCGTTGATCTGGAAGCCCTGCAGCCCCACGCGCTTCAGCTCGTCGGTAAGCGTCTTGATCGTCTCGGAGAGATATCGCTCGCGCACCTCACGGCTTTCGGACACCATGCGCGCGATGCGCTGGTAGGCCTCGGGCTCCAGATAGAAGAAGGACAGGTCCTCGAGCTCCCACTTGATGGACGAGATGCCCAGGCGGTCGGCGAGCGGCGCATAGACGTCCATGGTCTCGCGCGCCTTGAACAGGCGGCGGTCCTCCTTCAGCGCCGCCAGCGTGCGCATGTTGTGCAGGCGGTCGGCGAGCTTCACGATCACCACGCGGATGTCGCGGCTCATCGCCAGGAACATCTTGCGCAGGTTCAGCGCCTGCTTCTCATCCATGCTGCCCACCTCGATGTTGGTGAGCTTGGTCACGCCGTCGACCAGGTCGGCGACGGTATCTCCGAAAATCGAGGCGACATCGCCCAGCGACGTCTCGGTGTCCTCGACCGTATCGTGGAGCAGCGCGGCGCACACGACGTCGCAATCCATCTTGAGCTCGGCGAGGATGATCGCGACCTCGACGGGGTGGTTGATATAGAGCTCGCCGCTGCGGCGCTTTTGATCGGAATGCTTCTCCGCCGCGAAGCAGTAGGCGCGCTCCGCCTTCTCGGCGTCCGCATCCCCCATGTACTTGCGGCACAGCGATGCGAGGCGGCCCCAATTGTCCGCAGAGATCTCCTGCGGAAGGTCGTCGGCGTGGCGATAGTGAACCATCTCGCTCGTCGGCATGAGCGTCGAGGCCATCTGCCCCTTCTCGGCAGGAGACGAAGCCTTTCCCGCAGCGTTTCGATGTGTTGAGGCGTCCATAGCTCCCCCTATCGGTTTCGTGGCGTGATCGGTCGGTTCACGCGTGCAAGCATATCATGCGCCGAGGCATCGAGCGCCCATGCGCGGAACCGCGCGAACTCCATGCGCGCGCGGAGCCCCTCGAGGTAGAGGATGGAGTTCGAGAGCTCCACCCTGCCGGGGTTCTCGACCATCTCGAGCCTTCGGGTACCGTCGAATCCCGTGACGCGCACGAAGCCGAGCTCCTCGAAGATGGACAGCCCGCAGGGAACGGAGCGCTCATCGACCGGCGTTCGCGCATCGATGGCGAGGCACATCTGCGCGATATCGAGATCCGTGGCATCGAGCCCGCGCCCACCCGAGGTCCCCAGCTCGCGGCGCCACATCGTCTGCAGCGCGCGATACAGCGTGACCAGCTCGTCGCGCCCCGGGGCGAGCGCATCGAGCAAGCGCTCGTTGATACGGGCGTCGCGGGCGGAATACAGCAGGTGGATGCTCGCGGGATCCCCGTCGCGACCCGCGCGACCGCTCATCTGATTGAACTCGGTCGCTCCGAACGGCATATGGTAGAGCACCACGTGGCGGATGTCCGGGAGGTTGACGCCCTCTCCGAAGGCCGACGTCGAGACGATGCAGCGCAGCGCGCCGTCGCGGAACGCCGCCTCGACGCGCGCGCGGTCGTCCCGGCTCAAGCCCGCGTTGTAGAAAGCGATCGAAGCGCCCAGCTCGGGCACGCGCCGACGGAGCATGCGCGCCAACGCGATGGACTGGTCGCGCGAGTTCACGTAGACGACGCATTTCTCACCCGTGGCGACGATGGAGACGAGCCGGTTCTCGCGCGATGCGAGGTCGCGCTCGTCGTCGATCGACAGGTTCGCGCGCACGGCGTCGTCCACCAGGACCTCGTCGATGGGAAGCACGCGTCGGACGACATCGGCGACCTCGGAGGACGCGGTCGCCGTGGCGGCGAGGACGCGGGGGTTGCCGAGCTTCCCCAGCACCGCGGGAAACTCAAGGTAGGAACTCCTATCTCCGCCCGGGGCCTCGGCGATGTGATGGGCCTCGTCCACGACGACGAATCCGATCCTGCGCGAGGCGGCGAACTCGTCGGCATGGACCGCCAGGAACTCGGGGGTCGTGAGGACGATGTCCACCGCGCCCGATGCCAGGCCCCGAAACGCCCGCTCCCGATCGGAGCGGGCCGTCTCCCCCGTCAGGACGGCGACGCGCACGCCGCATGGCGCCAGGGCGTCGGCGAGATGGTAGAACTGGTCGGCCACGAGGGCGCGCAGCGGATAGACGAACACGCTCGCCCGCCCGCGGCAGAGCGCCTCGCGCACCGCGTGCACATGGAAGATGAGGGATTTGCCGCGACCCGTGCCCATCACCGCCAGCACGTTGCGCCCGTCGCCGAGCCGCTCGAGCGCGTCGACCTGGACGCGATGGGGGGAGGCGGAGCCGATGAACGTATGGACCAGCGTCCTCGTGAGCTCTTCATACGAGAGCCGGGCGAGGCGCTCGCGGCGCTCCATCGATACCACGGGGGCATCCAGGGCGGGAGAGCCCGCGGCCGCTTCCTCCGCGCACGCCAGCGACTCGCAATCGAAACCGCCCGCGCCGGCGTCCTCGCAGCGATGGAGAAGGATGTCCTTGATCATGAGCTTGGGCTTCACACGGCCCTGCCAATGCTCGGCGACCGCCTCGAACACGAGGTCGACGACGGAATCGCAATTCACGAGCTCGTCGATGCCGGGCACGCGGAACATGATCGCCGGGACGCTCGAGGCGCCGTCGGTCGCCGTGAACCGCATATGGTCTCCCGTCCGGCCCACCACGGCGCGGTCGCACATGGTGACCCCCGAGGCCCCCAGCAGCGGCACCTTGTTGCCCTGGCCGAAGGGCTCGAGCATCGAGAGCTGCTCGACCGTATCGATATCGAGCTCGTCGAGCGAGACCATGGCGGCGATCTCGCCGGTATCCTCGAACTGCTCCTCGGGGAGCTCGGAAAGCACCTCGTCGAGCCGGCGGCGAAGCGCGTCGAGGTTCTCCGCGGCGCACGTCACGCCGACGGCGCCCGCGTGGCCGCCGAACCTGATCAGCAGGTCCGAGCAGCGCTCGATCGCCTCGAACAGGTTCACCGCGCCCACCGACCGGCCCGACCCGCGCGCGACCCCGTCCTCGATGGAGAACAGCAGGGACGGCACGTGGTAGCGGTTGACCAGGCGGCTGGCGACGATGCCCTTCACGCCTTCATGCCAGCCCTCTCCGCCGACGACGATGGCGCGCCCGCCCGCATACGTGCGCTCGACCATGGCGAGCGCCTCCTCGGTGAGCTGGGCCTCGATGTCGCGCCGCTCCTGGTTCGTGCGCTCCAGCTCCGCGGCGAGGCGACCGGCCTCGACGGGGTCGCGGGCGAGCAGCAGATCGAGGGCGAGCGAGGGGTCGGACATGCGACCCGCGGCGTTGAGCCTGGGTATCAGGGAGAACGACAAGCCGTCCGCCGTGATGGAGGCGAGGTCGGTCTTGGTGAGCGCCGCCAGCGCCACGTACCCCGGGCGCGTCGTGGCGCGCATCTGCGCGATGCCGTCCGCGACGAGCGCGCGGTTCTCGGGCGTGAGCTGCATCATGTCGGACACCGTTCCCAGCGCCGCCACCTCGGTGAACGAGCGCCACAGCTTCGGCTGGCCCAGGCGCTCGCCCAGCACCTGGACGAGCTTGAGCGCTACGCCGGCGCCCGCGAGCTCGCGAGAGGGCCCGGACTCCTCGAGCTTCGGATCGGTGAGCGGAACCCCGCGCGGCACCATGTCGGCGGGCTCGTGATGGTCGGTCACGACCAGGTCGATACCGCGCTGCACGAGGTAGGCGACCTCGTCGCGAGCCGCGATGCCGTTGTCGACCGTTACCACCAACGAGGGGGAGCACTCCTCCACCACGCGATCGAGCGCCGCCTGGCTGATGCCGTATCCCTCTTCGAACCTATGGGGAATGAAAGGATGGACCCGGGCGCCGAGGGCGCGCAGCGCCTCGGTCAGCAGACATGTCGACGTGATGCCGTCCACATCGAAATCACCGAACACCGCGATGCGCTCGCCCGCGCCGATCGCGCGCTCGACGCGGTCGGCGACCGCCTCCATGCCCGGGATGATGAGCGGATCGCACCAATCGCGCTCGAGCGACGGCGTAAGGAAGAGCCTCCCCTCTTCCGGCGTCTCGATTCCGCGCGCCGCCATGATGCGCGCGACCAGGGGCGCGACCCCGAGCTCGGCGGACAGGCGCTCCTCGACGGCGGGACGGGGGGCGAGAACGCTCCAGCGGCGGGAGCTCTTAAGCGAGGACATGGCGGAGCCCTCCCCTCGCGGCGAGGCGGCCCGCCGCATGCGGGCAGACCACGGCATCATGCGGAAACGCGCTGAAAGGACAGGCGCGATGACAGTGCGACATGGAAACACATCCTAAGGTATGGCCCGCTGCGGCGGACCGAGCTGTTGAACGCTTCCATTATACGCACGGTGCCGACGCGTTTCCCGCATATCGGGGAACGGACGCGCACCCACGGGCGCCGCCGGCGGCGCCCGCGCTTAATCCTCCGAAGCGGGAAGCTCTCCGAAGGCCTCGAGGTATTCCTCATCGGTCATGAAATCTATGATGTCACCCGGCTTGCAATGCAGCGTCTCGCACATGGCGGTAAGCGTCGAGAAGCGGATGCCCTTCAAGCGGCCCGTTTTGATGCGCGAGATGTTCACGGGCGAGATGCCGACCTTCTCCGCAAGCTCAAGCGACGAAATCTTACGATCGGCCATGACGCGATCGAGCCGCATGATGATAGGCATCCCGAACCTCCCAAAGGCATAGCCCCATCCGTCCTGCACCCGCCGATTCGCGCAGGCGCACCGCCACCCCCGCAGCGATAGAGCGGACAGATGAAAGGGCATAAAAAAGCTATGTCACCATAATATACGAAACTCGGGGGCGCCTATGGCACTTCAGGGGAAATATCTGCAGTATACGGTATGAATCGAGGCCCGAAATACATCAGATGACGCCGAACCGCGCGCGATCGGCCGAGCCGGTTCGCATGTCCACGATCCTGGTGCCGTGAAGCTCCCCCGCGTCCAGCTCGCGCGCGATATGGGCGGCGTTGCCGTACGTGATCCCCGCGCCTGGGAGCACGATGACGCGACCGCGCGCATAGGCCGTGAGCCGACGCAGGCGATCCACGTTCCCCTCGATGGGCGTGCCCGCGGCTCCCCCATGGGTGAGGATGCGCGCCGCACCCATTTCCGCCAAGCGGTCGATCGCGTCGAGCTGCCCCTCGACCGGGAGCGCGTCGAAAGCCATGTGGAAGGTGATGTCCAGCGCGCGGCCGCGCCGCTCCGCCGCAGCGTGCGCGGCCGCCGACAGCCGCTCGCAGGCATCCACGTCGAGCCGGTAGCCGCCGGTGTAGCGGGCGCCCGGGAGCGCGCCCTCCGATAGCTCCCGCTCGCGCGCCTCGCCGTAGGCCGCGGCATCCGCGGGCTGCAGGCAGCCGAACACGACGCCGTCGGCGCCGAGGCGCGCGCTCGACTCGAGGTCGAGCTCCATGGCGCGCAGCTCCCGCTCGGTGTAGACGAAATCCCCGCCGCGCGGCCGCACCATGCACATCACGCGTGCGCGGCGGGCATGGGCCAGCTCGACGGCGATCGCGACGACGCCGGGCGACGGCGAGGTCCCGCCCACCGCCAGGTTATCGCACAGCTCGATGCGGCGCGCGCCGCAAGCTATGGCTCGCTCCACCTGGGTCGCGTTCTCCGCGCAGAACTCGAGCAGAACCGCCTGGTCGTCCCTCGTCATACCTGATCGCCCCCGTATTCGTATTGCCCTCGAACGCGCTTCATCATAGCATGGGGCGGATATGGCCATCTGCGCCCGCCCGTCCGCGCGGCGCCCCGCGAAAAGGACACGCTTCATGATCGACCGGTCGCTTTTCTCCCTGCCGGGCATCCGGCGCGCGCTCGCCCTGCTGGCCGCGCTCGCCCTGGCGCTCGGTCTGCTCGCCGTCGCGCAGGCGCTCGCGCTATCCCGCGCCATCGTCGCGCTCTGGAGCGGCGGGGCCTTGGAGGACGCGCTCGCCCCCGCCGCCGCGTTCCTCGGCTGCTTCGCGACGAGGCAGCTCGTTCGCGGCGCGCAGGACGCGCAGATGGAACGCTACGCACGGGAGCGCGCAGGAGAGCTTCGCCGCTCCCTGCTCGAACGCCTCTATGACGAGGGTCCCGAGCTCGCGAACCGCATGGGCGCGGGCAACGCCGCCGCCACGGCGCTCGAAGGCGTCGCGAGCGTCGAGTCCTACCTGGAGCTCATCTTGCCCAAGATGGTTCAGGTCGCAGTCGTTCCGCTCGTCATCCTCATCGCCCTGTTCCTGCTCGACCCCATCTCGAGCGTCATCGCGCTCGCCGCCTATCCGGTGACCATCCTCTACATGGTCATGCTTGGCAAGACCGCTCAGGAGCGCGCGGCGCGGCGCCACGAGGAGTTCGCGCGGCTCTCCAACCATTTCATCGATTCCCTGCGCGGCCTCGAGACGCTGCGGCTGTTCGGAAGGAGCCGCGAGCAGGCCGGCCGCATCTACGCCACGAGCGAGCGATTCCGCGCGGCCACGATGAAGACCATCGCCACCGCTACCCTCTCCTCGGCGCTCCTCGACCTTATCGCGACCTTCGGCCTGGCCGGCATCGCCATCATGCTCGGATTCCGCCTCTCCTCGGCGGAAATGGGCCTCGCACCCGCGCTCGCCGTCCTCGTCCTGGTTCCCGACTACTTCGCCCCGCTGCGCGCCTTCGCCAGCGACTTCCATGCATCGCTCGATGGCAAGAACGCCCTCGCGGGCATCATCGCCGTCCTGGACGGACCCCTCCCGGAAGCCTGCACGGCGCGCATCGCGCCCTGGGGGGCCTCCTCCTCCCTCGCCCTGCGCGGCGTCGGATACCGCTACGCCCGCGGCGAGGAGCGCGCGCTCGAGCGAATCGACCTCTCGTTTCGAGGGTTCGAGCGCGTCGCGGTCGTAGGGCTGTCGGGTGCCGGCAAGAGCACGCTCGCCCGGCTCGTCGCGGGGTTCGCATCGGTCACGGACGGGACCATCGAGCTCGATGGGCAGGACACGAGGAGCCTGCGGCATCCCGCATGGCACGACCAGGTCGCGTACATAGCCCAGCGCCCGCACATCTTCCGCGCGACCCTGAGGGAGAACCTCGCGTTCTACCGCCCCGATGCCGGCGACGGCGAGATTCGCGACGCGACCCGCAAGCTCGGCCTACAGGATCTCATCGACGACCTCGAGGACGGGCTCGATACGATGGTGGGCGACGGGGCGCGCCGCCTTTCCGGTGGAGAGGCGCACCGCGTGGCGCTCTGCCGCGCCCTGCTCGACCCCCGCCGTCGCATCCTGATACTCGACGAACCGACGGCGCACCTCGACATCGAGACGGAGCACGAGCTCAAGGAGCGCATCCTGCCCCTGTTTGAAGGCCGCCTCGTCATATTCGCGACCCACCGCCTGCACTGGGTTCGCGATATGGACCGCGTCATCGTGCTGGACCGCGGCAGGATCGTGGCGGACGGCGCGCCCGACGAGATGCGGAGCGGAGATACCGGCTACCTCGCCCTCGCCCGCGACATCCTTGGAGACGCCGCCCCGACCGAAGGAGGAACCACGCGATGAACCACGACGTTCGCCACGCGCTCGCGACCTGGATAGCGCCGTATCTGAAACGCTACAGGCTGCAGCTCTCCTGCGCCCTCGGCCTCGGAATCTCCGCCGGGGCGTTCGCCTGCGCGCTGATGGTCACCTCGGGATACCTCATCAGCGCCTCCGCCGCGCGGCCCGACTCCATCCTCCTGCTCTTCATGCCCCTCATCCTGGTTCGGGTGCTCGGCGTGGGCAAGCCCGTCATGGCCTACGTGGAGCGCCTCGCCAGCCACGACTGGGTCCTGCGCATGACCTCGAGTCTTCGCCGGCGCCTCTACGAGGCCCTCGAGCACTCCGCCTCGCCGTCCTCGAGGCGCTCCCTCGGCGACGCGCTCGGCATGCTCGCGGAGGACATCGGGCACCTGCAGAACCTCTACCTCCGATCGGCGTTCCCCGCCATCGTCGGCCTGTCCCTCTACGCCGCGGGCTGCGTGGTGCTGGGGATCGTCGACGCCGCGGCGGGGGCGGCGTTCCTCGTCGGCTGCGGCGTCGCCGCCATCGCGGCGCCGGCGGTCTCGCTTGCAGCGAACGGGCCGCGCGAACGCGCGCGCAAGGCCGCGCGCAACGAGCTCTACCGCATCCAGACCGACGACGTCCTCGGCCTGGAGGACTGGCTGTGCTCCGGGAGGAGGGAGGCGTTTCTTCGCCATGGGTCGATCCGGACCGACGAGGTGCACGCGATCGAACGGGCCGGCAGACGGTTCGACCGGCGGCGCGACCTTGCGATCCAGATCGCCTTCGGCATCACGGCATGCTCCCTGCTCGCCTGGGCGGGTGTCCGCTTCGGCGGCGCCAGCGCCTCCGTCTCCGACGCGGCGAACTGGATCGCCGCGTTCGTCTTGGGGCTGTTCCCCCTCATGGATGAATTCTCCCAGCTCTCCCCCTGCCTGGTCGAAGGAGCCGGCCATCTCGACGCCCTCGGGCGGCTGGACGCGCTCGACACGCGCGAGGACCCGGACGCACGCGACGGGGAGCGGCGGGAGGCGCCGGCGCCGTCAAGCGGAGACCGCCGCGCGTATGCGTCCGGCGACTCGAACGGGGCGCCGGGCGCCAAGCCCCTCGGCAGCGCGCCGCGACCCGACTCCGGACGCTGCGACATCCGCGCCGCGGGCCTCTCCTTCTCCTATCCCGCAGAGCGCCCCGTGCTGAAGGACATCTCGCTGGAAATACCCGCGGGGCAGCACGTAGCGGTCCTCGGTCGAAGCGGTGCGGGGAAGAGCACGCTGGCGCACCTGGTCCGTGGCGCGCTCGCGCCCGATGCCGGCGAGCTCACAGTCGGCGGCGTCCGCCCGTCGCAGCTGGGCTCGGCTGCGAGCGAGCTGATCGGCGTCATCCAGCAGGACCCGTACCTGTTCGACACCACCTTGTTCGACAACCTCTGCGTGGGCAGGGCGGACGCGACGCGCGACGACGCGCTGCGCGCCCTCGATCGCGTCGGGCTGTCCGCCATGGTCCAACGCCTGCCGAACGGGCTCGACACCAAGGTCGGCGAGGGCGGCGCGCGCTTCTCCGGAGGCGAGCGCCACCGCATCGCCCTCGCGCGCGCCCTGCTGCGCGACACGCCCATCGTGCTGCTCGACGAGCCCTTCGCGGGTCTCGACCCCCTCAACGAGCGACAGCTGCTCGACGTCCTCCTCTCGGCATTCGAGGACAAGACGCTGGTGGTCATCACCCATCACCTGCAGGACATCGAGCGCTTCGACCGCGTGGTCCTGCTCGAGGGCGGACGCATCGCGGCGGATGGCGCCCCCGGCGAGCTCGCTCGCGGCAACGAGCGCTTCACCCGGCTCCTCGCCTTCGACCGCAGCTTCTAGAAGGTCGCGCGAACTTTTGCGAACAGGCGGCGGGGCGGGCGCGTGGGACCCTCTGCACGGGCCGTGCCGCCCCGACACCGCCCTGAAAACGAAGAAGGCGCCTCCGAGACCCCGATGGTCCCGAAGACGCCTTCCTTTTCGTCGCCGCGCGGATACCGCCCGCCGGGCACGTCGCCAGCGATCAGCCGCCCAGATACGCCTTGCGCACCTCGTCGTCGTGGAGCAGCTCGTCCCCCGTACCCGACAGGGTCACGCGACCGGTCTCCATGACGTAGGCACGGGAAGCGATCGAGAGCGCCATCTGCGCGTTCTGCTCGACCAGCAGGATCGTCGTGCCCGCGGCGTGCAGCTCCTTGACGATTTCGAAGATCTGCTCGATCAGAATCGGGGCGAGGCCCATGGAGGGCTCGTCGAGCATGAGCAGCTTCGGCGAGCTCATGAGCGCGCGGCCCATCGCGAGCATCTGCTGCTCGCCGCCCGACAGGGTTCCGGAGACCTGGCGTCGGCGCTCCTTCAGGCGCGGGAAATGCACGTAGACGCGCTCGAGGCCGGGAGCGATCTCGGAGTTGGGACGGGTGTAGGCGCCCATCTCGAGATTCTCCTCGACGGTCATCTGCTGGAAGACGCGCCTGCCCTCGGGCACGTGCGCGAGCCCCTTCGCGACGAGCTTGTCGGGAAGGGTGTGCATGATGTTCTCGCCCATGAACTCGATGGAGCCCGTGGTCGAGCGCAGCAGTCCGGACAGCGTCTTGAGCGTGGTGGACTTGCCGGCGCCGTTCGCGCCGATGAGCGCGACGACCTCGCCCTCCGCGACGTCGAAGGAGACGTCTTTGATGGCGTGGATCGCGCCGTAGTACACGTTGATGTTCTCAACCGAGAGAATGCGGTCGCCCATTCCTCGCTACGCCTCCTTCTGCTTGCCGAGATAGGCCTCGATGACCGTCTCGTTGTTCTGGATCTCCTCGGCCGTGCCCTTCGCGATGACCTTGCCGAAGTTGAGCACGCAGATGCCCTCGCAGATATTCATGACGAGGTTCATGTCGTGCTCGATGAGCATGATGGCGATGTTGAACGTATCGCGGATCTTGACGATGTTCTCCATGAGCTCGGCCGTCTCCGAGGGGTTCATGCCGGCAGCGGGCTCGTCGAGCAGCAGCAGGCTGGGATTGGTCGCAAGGGCGCGGACGATCTCGAGGCGGCGCTGGGCACCGTAGGGAAGGCTGCCCGCCTGATGGCTCGCCAGGTCCTCCATGTCGAAGATCGAGAGCAGCTCGAGCGCCCGCTCATGGGCCTCGCGCTCGCGACGCCAATACGACGGCGTGCGCAGGATGCCCGACACCGTGGAATATGCCTTCGTGTTGTGCAAGCCCACCTTGACGTTCTCCTCGACCGTCATGGTGTTGAACAGGCGGATGTTCTGGAACGTGCGGGCGATGCCCATGCGGTTCACCTGGTTGACGGTCTTACCGCTCGTATCGTTGCCGTTCAGCAGAATCGTGCCGCGCGTGGGGGCGTACACCTTGGTGAGCAGGTTGAACACCGTGGTCTTGCCGGCTCCGTTCGGGCCGATGAGGCCCGCGATCTCGGTCCTGCCGATGGTGAGGTTGAAATCGTCCACCGCCTTGAGGCCGCCGAAATCGATGCCGAGATGGAGTGCCTCGAGCACGGGAGCGTGGTTCACGTCGCGCTCGGGCACGATGGAATGACTGGGAACGGGCACCATCTTGCCGCGTTCGAATTCGAACTTAGGCATCGACATCCGCCTCCTCCTGCTTCTTGGCGGGCTTGAGCCGCGCGACCCAGCCCTGGATGGTCGGATTGTTCGAGACCAGCATGACGAGAATCAGGACGACGGCGTAGACCAGCATGCGGTAATCGGAGAACTGGCGCAGCGCCTCGGGCAGGATCGTGAGCACCGCGGCGGAGATGATCGACCCGCGCATATTGCCCAGGCCGCCCAGGACCACGAACACGAGGATCAAGATGGACGTGTTGAAATCGAATTTCGCCGCGGAGAGCTGCGAGAAGTTGTTGCCGAACAGCGCGCCGGCGGCACCGGCGAGGGCGGCGGACACCACGAAGGCGATCATGCGGTACTTCATCGTCGAGATACCCACGGACTCGGCCGCGATGCGGTTGTCGCGCACCGCCATGATCGCGCGGCCGGTGCGGCTGCGCACCAGGTTGAGGATGATGACGAGCGCGACCATGATGAGCACGAAGCCGGCGAAGAACGTCGAGATCTTATCGGTGCCCGATGCGCCCTGGGCGCCCTTGATGATGGCGATGCCGCCCTCCATGAGACCGAGGTCCGCCACGGTCTTGCTGCCGCTCGCGTTGAAGATGACATGCAGCCCGTTCGCATCGAAGCCGACGATGAGGCAGTTGATGATCTCCTTGATGATCTCTCCGAACGCCAGGGTCACGATGGCGAGGTAGTCGCCCTGCAGGCGCATGACCGGCAGGCCGATGAGGAAGCCGGCCACGGCCGCGCACAGCGCGCCCACGAGGATCGCGACGAGCAGGCGAACGGGGTCGGACTCGATGACCGTGGACAGGCTCATAGCGGTGATGATGCCGGTGAAGGCTCCCACGCTCATGAAGCCCGCATGGCCGAGCGACAGCTCTCCGGAGATGCCGACGACGAGGTTGAGCGAGATGGCCATCACGATGTAGGAGGTGATCGGAACCAGCTGGCCGGACAGCGAGCGCGGAATCATATGGCTCGCGTTCATGAAGCTCACGATCGCGAACGCCAAGATCACCATGGCGTAGGTGACGAGATCGGAGCGGGTCTTCTTATCCTTGAGGAACTTCAGCATGATCGCACCTACACCTTCTCGGGAACGTACTTGCCCAAAAGGCCCGTGGGCTTGACCAGGAGCACGAGGATGAGGACGGCGAACACGATCGAGTTCGCCAGGCTGCTGGAAAGATACGCTTTGGCCATGGCCTCGATGATGCCCAGCAGGATGCCGCCCACGAAGGCGCCCGGGATGGAGCCGATGCCGCCGAAGACGGCCGCGGTGAACGCCTTGATGCCGGGCATGGAGCCCGTGGTGGGCTGAAGCACCGGGCTGTAGGAGCACAGCAGCACGCCGGCGATGGCGGCGAGCGCGGAGCCGATAGCGAAGGTCATCGAGATGGTGCGGTTCACGTTGATACCCATGAGCTGCGCCGCCGCCTTGTCCTCCGAGCACGCGCGCATGGCCTTGCCCATCTTGGTCTTGTTGGTGAACCACATGAGCGCCGCCATGATGGCGAGGCAGGCCAGGACGGTCACGATGGCGACCGAGGAGATGTTATAGCGCGCGAGCGCCTCGGGAACGGGGAACGATACGACCGAAGTGAAGTTCTTCGGGGTCGCGCCCCAGATGAGCTGCGCGGCGTTCTGCAGGAAATACGAGACGCCGATCGCCGTGATGAGGACCGCGAGCGGACCCGCCTGGCGGAGCGGCTTGTAGGCGAGGCCCTCGATCACGATGCCCAGCACCGTGCAGACCGCCACCGCCATCACGACGGAAGCCCATGCAGGCAGGCCCAGATAGGATGTGGCGCAAAACGAGATATAGCCGCCGATCATGATGACGTCGCCGTGAGCGAAGTTCAGCATCTTCGCGATGCCGTACACCATGGTGTAGCCGAGCGCGATGATCGCGTAGACGCTGCCCAGGGATAAGCCGTTGACGAGATATTGCAGGAATACCGTCATGTGCCTCTCCCCCTTTCATTATCCGTAAGTGGTTCGACGCGGACCCCGGTGGGCGCGAGCGGTCGCGCGGCCCCGCGGTCCGAACTCAAAACAGGGACAAAGCCGTCGGGCCCTGTCCCTGTCTCCTTGTGTTCGCTGTGCAAGATACAAGGCGGGCGCGCTGCTACGCCGCTACGTACTTGCCGTCCTTGATGACGTAGGCCGCCGGCTCCTTCTGGACCTGGCCCTGCTCGTTCCACGAGAGCTTGCCGGTAAGGCCCTCGATATGGACGTCGAGCATCGCCTCGGCGATGGCGTCGCAAGCCTCCTCGGCAGGGGCATCGGCCGCCACGCCGGCCGCTTTCAGGGCCTCAGCCAGCGCATGGACGCCGTCATAGGCGTCGGCGGCGAACTGGTCGGGCACCTCGCCGTACGCATCCTGGTAGGCCTTGACGAAGTCCGCGTTCTTCTCGTCGTCCGCGGAGAACGGCGTGAGCAGCATGACGCCCTCGGCGAGCGCGGTGTCGAAGTTCTCGACGCCGAGGATGCCGTCCATGCCGTCGCATCCGAAGACCTTGACGCCGTAGGCCATCTCGCTGGCCTGGGTGAGCAGGACCGAGGCGGGCGTGTAGTAAATCGGGGCGAAGAGCATCGTGGCGCCGGCGTCCATCGCCTTGGTGAGCTGCACCTTGAAATCCGTCTGCGTGTCCTCGGTGAACGTGAGGTTGTCCGCGACGATCTGCAGCTTGGACTCGGCCGCCTGCGCGGTGAACGCCGCGGCGATGCCCTGGGAATAGGCGTCGTCGTTGCGATAGAAGACCGCGATCTTCTCATCGGGATACTTCTCCGCCAGGAACTTGGCGGCGTTGACGCCCTGGTTGGGGTCGGTGAAGCAGACCTGGAAGACGCAGTCCTTATCGGCGGTGACGTCCTCGGAGGACGCGGACGGGGTGATCATGAACACGCGGGCGTCATTCGCCTCCGCCGCGACGGCCACGGATGCGCCGGTCGTGGTGGGTCCGACGAGGGCCTGCATGCCCCAGTCGAGCAGGGCGTTGAACGCGTTCACCGAGGTCTCGGGGTCCGCGACGTCGTCCTCGGCCTTGACCTCGAAGGTATAGGCGTCGCTGGAGAAGTCCTTGGCGCCCAGCGCGACGCCGTTGGAGACGGACGTGCCGTAGGAGGCGTTGTCGCCGGTCAGCGGACCGATCGTTCCGATCTTGAACGACCCGCCCTCGCCGGCGGGCGCGGAGCCCGCGGGAGCATCCCCGTTGGAGCAGCCCGCAAGAATACCCGCGGCTCCCAATCCGGCTACGCCAGCAATAAGGCTCCTGCGATTCATAGCAGGGTTGAATGCGTTTTGATACGACATGCGGCTCTCCTCTCGAGTGCGCACCGAAGAAGGCGGCCTTCTCCGGACTCCCGACGTTGTTCCCCGAGCGCCCTCCTTGCGCGCTCGCGTGAGATGTAGATTACTCGTTTCGCACCCCGTTGGCGAGTTATTTATTCATTAGAAACAATCGTTTTCCCATATAAGTGCTTTTTTGAAATAAAGTTTTTGCAGGGATTCCCAGCTCAACGAGTTAACGGAACGCATAGGCGGGACCGGCAGCCGATATGTAACAACTCTGTTTCTGCGGAGACGCGCGCGCTTCGCTAGAATACATGCATCCCTAGCAGACATTCGCGTACAGCGTCCGCGCAGAAAGGAATCGCCATGGCAGAATCAAACCGCTCCATCGGCGTCGGCATCATCGGGCTTGGAACGGTGGGCGGCGGCGTCGTTCGCCTCATCGGCAAGCACCACGACGACTACCTCAAAGCATACGGCGTCGACCTCGTCATCGAGCGCGCCTGCGCCCTCGACCCCGCTGCGGCCGCCGAGCTCGGCATCCCCGAGGACCGGTTCACCAGCGATTGGCGCGAGGTCGCCAGCGACCCCGCCGTCGACATCGTGATCGAGCTCATCGGCGGCGAGCATCCCGCCACCGAGATCTTCGAGGCCGCGTTCGCCAACGGCAAGCACGTGGTCAGCGCCAACAAGGCCCTCCTCGGGCGGCGCGTCGAGGAGCTCGCCCGCACGGCGGCGCGCGCCGGCGTCCAGCTGCGCTGCGAGGCCGCCGCAGGCGGCGGCATCCCCATCGTGGGCACGCTCGAGCACGACCTGGTGGGCAACGAGGTCCTCACCATCGCCGGCATCGTGAACGGCACCACGAACTACATCCTGTCCCGCATGGCTGACGAGGGCCTCGATTTCGACGACGTCCTCGCCGATGCGCAGCGCCTGGGCTACGCCGAAGCGGATCCCAGCGCGGACGTCGACGGCTTCGACGCCGCCAGCAAGATCGCCATCCTGTCGTCCATCGGCTTCCGCTCGCGCGTGACCACCGACGACGTCTACATGCAGGGCATCCGCAAGGTCTCGGCCGAGGACATCGCGCTCGCCCGCCGCATGGGCTACGCCATCAAGCTGCTCGCCATCGCGCGCAACACGGCGCAGGGCGTCGAGGTGCGCGTCCACCCCACCATGATTCCCGCGACCCATCAGCTCGCAGCCGTCTCGGGCGCGATGAACGCCGTCTACGTCGTCGGCGACGCCGTCGGGGAAACCATGTTCTACGGCGCCGGCGCGGGCTCCTTCCCCACCGCGAGCGCCGTGGTGGGCGACGTGCTCTCGCTCTCCGAGCACATCTCCCGCGACATCGCGCCCCTCGCCGAGCCCGAGCCGTTCGGACGCGAGCTGGCCATCAAGCCCATCGAAGAGCTCCGCACCCGCTACTACGTGCGCTTCTCCCCCGATCCGGAAACGGACGTCCTCGCCTGCGCGGTCACCGCGTTCTCGGCGAACGGCGTGGGGGTCGACCAGGCGCTGCAGCTCGGCGAGGACGGGACGGGCTCCATCGTCGTGCTCACCCGCACCTGCTCCGAGCGCGACGTGAACGCGGCGCTCGCCGATGCGGGCCGCACCTGCACGGTCGCCAACGTCATCCGCATCGAGGACGTCGAGGCATGGACCGAGGGCGCCCTGGAGAACTAGCCCGAACGCAGGCGGATGCACCCGCACCGACCCGCCGCAGCCTTCACGACATCGCCGCCCGCCGCAGGTCCTGCGGCGGGCGGCGATCTTCATTCGACGTCGAGCGACGCCGTCTCCGGCGCCCCCTGGGCGAGAAACGTCCAGATAGCGCGCGAGTAATACAGGGCTCCGACGCTCGAGGGATGGTTGTCGTCGCGGAAGAACAGGTCGTCGTATTCGTGTGAGGACAGGTCGGCATAGGCGACCCCCGCCTCGTCGCACGCGTCCCGTATCATCTGATAGAAGCGTTGCCGCACCTCGCGACCGTACACGGTCTCGTCGTACACGAACCCGTTGACCGGCTGGATGAGCACGCATGCCTCCACGCCCGCCTCCCGGCACACCGAGAGGACGAGCTTGAAATCCTCGAGCTCCTCCGCGCTCAAAGCGGCCGGTCCGGCTTCCGCCCATTCCCGCGCCCGGCGCGAGAAGGTCCGATAGCCGCCTTCCATCCAGCTTCGATAGCACCCCAGCTCCGAATCGGCGTGCGCGCGCTCGCTCGCCTCGCGCGCCTCGTTATAGAGCTCGCCCCATCGCGGCTCGCGCCCCGCGGAGCCACAACCCGCGGCCGAGGACGGCCCGGCCTCCCCCGCGGGGCGAATATCGAGGCGCGGCGCGTCCTCCGCGGACGGGGTTCGCGCGAGCAGCCGGTGAAGCGATTGCGCCGCCTCCGCGATTGCCGCGTCGAGCCGCGTCGCCGCATGCCCGAAAGGCCCTTCCGCGCTCGGTATCGGCACCCCGTACCGGCGCAGGCGCTCCGTCGCCGCGCGCTTCGTCCGGTCGGACAGGTGCCGCTGCGCCATGAAGGCGTCGTAGGCGCCCTGGGAGAAGATGCCCGGATAATCGCCCTGGGGATTGCGCCCCGCGGTGAACCACAGCAAGCTGGGCACGAGGACCACGCGCTTCACGCCGCGGTCGCCCGCGAGCGCCCCGACCTCCACAGCCTGCCATACATCGGAGCACCCCGGGCGGCCGAGCACCATGGCGTCGACGCCCGTCGCGTCCCCCGCGAGCATGGTGGCGGGATGGAACAGGACCCCCGGCGCGGGATAGAGCTCGGAGGATCCGAAGACGAGCTGGGTGTTATAGCCCGCGGCGCGGCGCGCATCGTAGAACCCCAGCACATAGGAGTAGTCATCGAGCTGCTCGACCGTGGGGTACAGCTCCCGGGACGACGACGCCTCGAGCGACGACGCCGCCATCGTCGCGCAACCGATGCCGCCCGCGGCGAGCGCGCCGGCGAGGGCGAGGGCCAGCAGCCTCCGCGCGCCCCGCGGCCGACCCGCCGCATCGCCGCCCCGCATGCATCCGCCCATGCTAGTACGCCGCATACGCCGGCGCCGCGGGCGTGCCGTAGGACGAGAGCACGAAATACCAGGCGAGAATCGCGATAAGGGCCGTAGCGAGGCAGAACCACGCAAGGGCCGCGCCCCATGCATCAGAGAAGAACCAGGACCGCACCGGGGCCAGCGCGCCCTTCAGCACCTTGACCGGATGGGGATCGGCCCAGGCCGCTGCGCACGCCGATGCGAGCGCCGCCGCGCGGAGGCGCGCGGACTTCGGCGCGTGAACCGCGGCCCCCTCCCGGCGCCCGCGGCTCACAGGCGCTCCGCGACGCGGTCGATGATCTTGTTGACGCTGTTCATCTCGGCGCGTTCGACCTCGGTCGGCGCGATCTCGACGCCGAAGCGCTCCTCGATGGCGACCAGGACCTCGATACCGGCGAGCGAGTCGAGCAGCCCCGCCTCGAACAGGTCGATGTCGCGCTCCTCGCGCACCGCGTCGTCGTCGCAGATATCCGCCAAGATATCCACGACCTCTTGCTCGATTGCGTTCTTATCCATTGATAATCCTTTCCACTATGATCCGAAGCTGTCCGGAGAACAGCGCGAAACCGATGATGACCAGGTGCATCGTGATGAACCAGGTGAGGACCCGGTACCACCTGGCCTGCCTGTGCCGCTTATGGAACGCCGAGCGTTTCTGATACGCCTCGGTCGCGGCGAGCAGCACGCCGTGGTACAGGCCGTAAGCAAGGTAGTCGAACGTCAGCCCGTGCCAGGCGCCCATGATGGCCATATCGACGATGTAGGCCGAGCACGCGCACGACAGGCGGCTGGGAAACACCTTGCGCTTCGTCGCCCAGCGCACGAAGCGCATGAAAACGAAGTCGCGCAGCCACGTCGAGAGGGTGATGTGCCATCGATTCCAGAAGTCCTTGATGTCGACCGACGCGAAGGGCGCGCGGAAGTTTCGAGGCGTCCGGATGCCGAAGCAGTAGCTCGCACCCATCGCCATGAGCGAGTAGCCCGCGAAATCAAAGAACAGGTAGATGGCATACAGATAGGCGTTCGCCACCTGCCGGGCGACGCCGTAGGCGACGCTCGGCACCGTCAGCGAGCGCGACGGAGCGTAGTAGTGCATGGCGATCGAGGCGATCACCAGCTGGAACACGGCGCCGACCAGCAGGAGAAGCAGGCCGCGGGACAAAAGGTCGAGGTATTCGGCGCGAGACGGCTGCTCCTCCAGGTCCTGCATGAACCGGCGCGACCGGTCGATGGGACCCGAGGTGATGGTGGCGAAGAACGTGAGGAAATACAGGTAATCGAGCACACCCATGTCCTCGATCAGACCGTCGCGGATCTCGATGAGGACCTGCACCGCCTTGAAGGTGACGTAGGAGATGCCCGCGAACGCGAGCAGATTCTGGTCGAAGACCGCGCTCACCTTGTAGACCACGAGCGGCGCGAGCGTCGCCACGAGGGCGACGCGGTAGAGAGCCATGCTCTTCGACCCGTTCTTCCAGCTCGCCAGCGTCGCGAAGGCGCCGGCGGTCGCCACGGCGACGAACAACGAGAACGCCGCCGCCTGCACGAGCGATGACGAGAAGAGGAAGGCGAGCATGATGGCCGAGGCGACCATGCCCCATCCCTTGAGGCCGCGGCCCGCGACGCCGCACGCCGCAGCGGGCACCACGAGCAGCGCGAGCACGATGAAGAACGATGCGGATGTGTAAAACGTCATAGGGTCAGTCCTCGCATGATTCGAACGAAACGCCGCCGGCGGGCTCCGTATCCACGACGCCGTCGGTCACGTAGCGGAAGATCGCCTTGGAATAGTAGGCGCCGCCCAGGTCGGAGGGGTGCGAGTACTCGCGCAAGAAGAGCGCGTCGTACTCGTGCGGGGAGAAGTCCGCATAGGGCACCCCCGCGGCGCGGCACGCCTCGCGGATCCTCTGGTAATAGCGGGCGCGCACGTCGCGGGTATAGAGCGTCTGGTCGTACAGCCTCCCCTTGACGGGCTGGATCAGCACCATCGGCTCGACCCCCGCCTCCCTGCATACCTGCAGCAGCAGGTTGAAATCCTGAAACTCCTGCTCGCTGAAATACTCGCCGTCCTCGACCCGCCAGCCGCTCGCCCCCTTCAGCCACTTGGCATACGACTTCTCGAACCACCTGTCGTAGATGCCCAGGTCGTTGGAGGACGAGCGGTCGCGCGCCGTCTCGCGCGCCTCCGCGAAGACGGCGTCCCAATCGGGCGCGGCGACGCCGGTGGGCGCGCCCGGCCGGGACGCCGGGGCAGAGGCGGGCGCCGCATCGTCCGCGGCCCCGACCCCGTCCGGCCCGATCGCGAGGCGCAGGCTCGCCTTGAGCTCGGCCGCATCGGCGTCGAGCGCGGAGGCAGCCGACGCGAGCCCTCCCGAACCGCCGCGCCGATCGACCCCGTAGGCGGCCATGCGCGCCGTCACGGCGTCCTTGGTGGAACGCGAGATCGCCCCGTTCTCCATGAACGCCCGGTAGGCGCCCTCGGAAAACGCGGCGGGGAAATCTCGGCCGGGCGTCCGATAGCACATGAACCACTGCATGCTGGGGATAATCACCACGCGCTTCGTCTCCAGCTCGCCCGCGAAGGCCCCCACCTCGATCGCCTGCCACAGGTCCTCGCAGAAGGCGCGCCCCGTCACCATGACGTCGACCCCGTACCGCCCGCCCTCGAGCAGGCTCGCGGGATGCGCGGGACCCGCCGGCGCCGGGTTGAGCTCCGAGGACCCGAACACCAGGACCGGGTTCGTCCCGTCTTCGCATCGCGCCCGGTACGAGCGGAGCATCGTATCGAAATTCGACACCTCGTCCACCGAAGGGTACGCCATCACCGGGTCCCGCTCGATCCGGGCATGGTAGGCGCCCAGCGCCGCGGCGGCCCCCAGCGCGAAGACCGCGAGCGCGAGCGCGACGGCGCCCAGGCGCCTGCAAGCCCCCATCGCTACCCGTTCCAATCCGCCAGGGCGCGGCGGTCGACCTTGCCGTTGCCCGTCATGGGGAGCGAGTCGTGGAAGACGACCTTCTTCGGGATCATATAGTGCGGAAGCACCTCTTTGAGCTGCTCCTTCACCGCAAGGCCGGCGCGGAACGGAGAGAGCCCCTCGGGTACGTCGGCGACGAGGTGAGCGATGAGATGGGAGACCTTCCCGCCGTGCCCCGCCGTCGACACGGCGGCGGCGGAGACCCCGGGCAGCCGGCGCAGCCGCTCCTCGATCTCGCCCAGCTCGATGCGGAAGCCGTTCACCTTGACCTGCAGGTCGAGCCTGCCGCGGTAGTGGAGCATCCCGAGCTCGTCGAGACGCCCCTCGTCCCCCGTGCGGTAGGTGCGCACGACGCGCCCGTCGAGCTCCGCTGTTCCAAACGACCGGGCGCTCAGATCGGGCCTGCCGTGATAGCCGCGCGCGACCGTATCGCCCTCGATCACGACCTCGCCCCAGCAGTGCGCGCCCACGTCCCGACCGGACTCGTCCTGGATGCGCAGGCGGGTCCCCTCGCGCGGAAGCCCAACGGGCAGGGGCGCGTCGAGCCGCGCGATCTCGGGCGTGACGACGACCTCGGTCACGGCAACCGTCGATTCGGTGGGACCGTACGTGTTCACGACGACGGCGCCGGGGAAGCGTTCCATAAGGCGCAGCGCCGTCTTGTTCGCGAGCGTCTCGCCGCAGAACACGAAGAGCTCCAAGGCGCGCATGAGCTCCTCGTCGAACGCGGCGTTCGCCAGGCAGAGCTCGGCGAACGAGGGCGTCGAGACCCATACGCTCGCGCCCGAGGACGCCAGCGCGTCCAGCAGGTCGCGCGCGCTCTGCTGCGTTTCGTGGACGAGGGAGAACAGCGACCCGCCCGTCGAGAGAGCGCCCGCGAGCTCGAACACCGAGAGGTCGAAGGAGAACGGCGCCTGGTCGAGGTACACGCGGCCGTCGCGGCGCTCGCCGCCCAGTCCCTGCGACCACGAGCAGAAGTTGTCGAAGCACGCCGCGGTGACCTCGACGCCCTTCGGCGTCCCCGTCGATCCGGAGGTGAACAGGATGTAGCACAGGTCCTCGTCCTTGATCCAGTGGCCTGGCTTCGACGACGCGCCCATGGCGACGCACTCCCTCAGCTCGCGCGGGGAAACGACGCGGCCGAGCTTGGCCGCCAGCGCCTCGGGCAGTTCATCGACGGCGATGACCAGAGGATCCTCGAGCTGCCCGGCGATCGAGGCGACGCGCTCGGCGGGGACCGAGAACCGGTCGACCGGGACGTATGGATGACCGGCCTTCATGCAGCCCAGGAACGACGCCACCATGAGCGGGTCCTTGTGCCCGTACACGATGACGGGGCCGCTCCCCTCCGCTGCGCAAAGCTCCACCAGCGCCGCGATCGCCTCCGACGCCTGCCAAAGCTCCGCATAGCTCATATGCTCGCCCGCCGACGTCCGAATAGCCGGGGCGTTCGGCTGGCTGATTGAAAATTGCTCGATGCTCTGCAGATATCTCATCTCTCGTCCTCTCGTCTCACCGCCGGCGCGCCGCGGGCGCAAGCGCGGGCGGTCGGATGGCACGCGCCACCCATCACGGCGAACGCCCCGGAGCGCGCGCCCATGCACGCGGTTCCCGGGGCGCCCCCGTTCGGTTGCCTCAGTCTAGATTCGCCGCCGAACGATTGCCATAGAGGCGGTGTGAGGAAGAGGTGACAGTATCGTCACCCTCATGTCACGTTGTCGTTCACGCAGGTCATCTTAGGTGTTGCAGCGATTTTTCGAAGAACGGATCCCGCCCGTTCGGCACCGGCCGGCTCAGCCGGGCGGCACGATATGGGTCACCTCCGGCCACGCGGCGTCGAGCGCCTCGTGCGCGCGGTCGAGCAGGTCGCGGCGCACCACGACCACGGCGTCCTCCCAGGCGGGCTGGGGCCCTCGGCGCAGCAGCTCGAGAGCGTGGACGAGGCCGTCCCCGTGGATGAGTTCGAGGCGCCCCAGCTCGTCGACGACCAGCAGCCCCCGACGCGAGGGGGTTCCCGCCGCCCGAGCGAGGTTCGCGAAGTGGGCGTCCACGCGTGCCACGGCGGCGCTCGACATCGCCCAGCCGAGCCCCGCGCGCTCCGAGGGGCCGCGCGCCTCCTCCCTTCCGGCGCTCCGCGCGAGGTCGCGGCGGACGGCCAAGTGGACGCGCTCGCCCGATGGGAGCAGCACGTTATCTATGCCGACCTTCTCCAGACCTCCCCCGGGCAGCCGCCGCCACACGCCGGGCGCGAGCACGCCGTGCACGTCGGCGCCGGCGGCGCGCGCCTCGTCGACGCGCCGCTCGAGCCAGCGCGTCTTCCCCGTCTGTATCTCGCCGGTCAGCATGTAGAGCATGACCGCCCCCCCCTTCATCATGTGCCGGGCGAGCCGGCGGTTCGACCCGCGGACCCGCCCGACGCCCGTGCGCTCCCTCGCGCGGCGCAGCCAAGGGCGCCGGCGACGCCTCCGCGCGAACTAGCTCGTCAGGCCGTTGTACGCATCCTCGGTGAGGTCGTATCCGTAGAACGTCTCATAGTAGGATTTCGCCACGTCGTAGGCGCTGCCCTTGCCCTCGAAGCGCTCGGGGTACAGCACGCGTGCCAACCACTGCATGCCCAGGACCTGGTTGACCGTAGGCGGGTAGTTCAGCCAGCAATACGGCGAGATGGGAACCTTGTAGTAGCGCCCCTCCTGCACCGCGGGGATCGCCTGCCACGCCGCATCGTCCGCCACGTTGGCGTAGATGCTGTCCGGACCGAACAGGATGACCTCGGGATTCCACAGGGCGATCTGCTCCATATTCGACTCGTTGCCGCTGCCCTTGCCCGACGGCGAGTCCACGACGGCGACGTTGTCGGCGAGCATGTCGATCACGTTCGCCTGGAAGGAACCCCGGGCGATCACGTTGGTACCCGACGGCCCCAGGCAGTAGAGGAGCTTCACGCGCTCGGACTCCGGGATATCCTTCATCACGTCGGACACCTCGGAATACGCGTGGTCGCAGTAGGAGGCCAGCGCCTCCCCGCGATCCTCCACGCCGAGCAGGTCGCCCAGGGTGCGATAGGCCTGCGGCCATTCATCGAGCTTCGTCTCGACGAAGACGACCGGGATTCCCAGCTGGTCCTGGAGCGCGTCCAGGTCGTCCTTCATCCCGTCCTTGTACTCGCCGGTATCGATGACGAGCTGGGCGCCCGTCGCCGCGACGGCCTCCTTGTTCAGGTCGCCCTTCGCCCCGAACGCCGCCCCGAGCACGGGAAGGTCGTCGGCAACGCGGTCGCCCAGGTAGACGAGCTGGTCTTCGGTGAGCTCCTGCGAGAGCCCCGCGAGCTTCTCGGGGGCGATGGTGATGAGGACCTGCGTGGCGGTGTGTCCCGAGGGGACGACGCGGTCGACGTGCTCGGGCACCTCGACCTCGCGACCGGCGGAGTCGGTGAACAGGACGGTCTCGTGCTCCGCATCCGAGGCGCTTCCGGCGGCGCTGCCCGCCGGCGCCGTGCCGCCGCAACCCGCGAGCACGAGGGCGAGCGCCGCCGCGGCGCCACAGGCTCCCGCGACGTTCAGGAAACGTCGGCGCGTGATTTTCCGTTGCATCTTCTACCTTGCCTTTCCTTGGTCTCGTGCGCCCTCGGGCGCCTCCCCGCCATCTATCTCCGAGACCGGGACGCAGACGCGCATCCGGTCATCGAACAGGGAGCAGATCGTCACGTCGACTCCGTAGAGGTCCTCGACGAGCCCCTCGGTTATGACGTCCTTCGGCGCGCCGAACGCGCGCACGCGCCCGCGATCGAGGGCGAGCACCGCATCGGCGAACAGGAAGGCCTGATCGGGCTGGTGCGTCGACTGCACGATGCACAGGCCCTCGCGCGCGAGCTGGCGGACGCACCCCAGCACCCGCATGGTGTTGCCGTAATCCAGAGCGCTCGTCGGCTCGTCCATGATGATGGTTCGGGCATGCTGGGCGAGGGCGCGGGCGATGAGCACGAGCTGCTGCTCGCCGCCGGATATCTGCGTCGCCGGCCGATGGGCCAGCCGCGCGATCCCCACGCGCTCCAGCGCCTCCCACGCGCGATCGACCTGCTCGGCACCGGGCGCACCGAAGGCGCCCACCTCCGGCGCGGCGCTCATCAGCACCATATCGAGCACGCTGTAGTCGTAGACGGCGTCGTGGGACTGCGGGATGAACGCCACCTCGCGCGCCCGCTCCCTCACCGGGAGGGACCGCAGGTCGCGTCCGTTCACCTCGACCGTCCCCGTATAGCCGTCCTCCAGGCAGAGCATGCAGCGGAACAGCGTGGACTTCCCCGCGCCGTTGGGACCGAGGACGCAGGTGAGGGCGCCGTCGGGCAAGTCGAAGCTCACACGCCTCAAGACGTCGTAGGGGCCGGACCCGCGCTCGCTGCCCGCGCAGCGGCGCGTTCCGTAGCTGAAGGACAGGTCCCGAACGGAGATGCTCATGCGGACCGCCTCCGCTTCATGACGAGGTACAGGAAGAAGGGGGCGCCCAGAAACGCCGTGAGGATGCCGAGCGGGATCTCCGACGCGTACGCGAGGCGGGAGACGTTGTCGACCACCAGCAGGAAAGACGCGCCCACGAGCATGCTCGCGGGCAGCAGGCGGGTGTAGTCGCAGCCGATCGCCATGCGCACCATATGCGGAACCACCAGCCCCACCCAGCCGATCATGCCGCTCACCGAGACGCTCGCGGCCGTGAGCAGGGTCGCCGCGGCCATGACGAGGACCCGTACGCGCCGCGCGTCGACGCCCATCGTCCGCGCCTCGTCATCGCCCATGGTGAGCAGGTTGATGCGCCAGCGGAGCGCCAGCAGCGCGCCGACGCCGAGCAGGACGGGGGGAAGCACGAAGGCGACATCGGAGGCGCGTGCGCCGGCGAGGCTGCCCATGAGCCAGTAGGTGATCGCGGGCAGCTGGTCGTTGGGATCGGCCACGAGCTTGGCGAAGGAGACGCCCGCCTGGCACAGGCTGCTCACCATCACGCCCACGAGCACCACCGTGAGCGCATGGTCGCCCGCCCGCGCCCGCCCGCTCACCGCCACGACGACGAGCACCGTCGCCATGGCGCAGGCGAACGCCCACCAAGACACCGCGAACGCGCCCGCACCGGCGAGCAGGGCGAACGCCGCGCCCAGCGCCGCGCCCTGCGAGGCGCCCAGGACGTCGGGCGAGACCAGCGGGTTTCTGAACGTTCCCTGAAACGCCGCCCCCGCCGCCGAGAGGCTCGCGCCCACGATCGCCGCGAGCGCGATGCGCGGCAGCCGCACGTTGAAGAACAGCGTCGCCTGCTGGTCGGTCCAGACCTGCTCGACCGGGACCACGCGGTCGAGCAGCATGAGCACGGCGTGCGCGGGATCGATGGGATAGCGCCCCAACATGAGCGACATCGCCATGAGCGACAGCAGGGCCGCCAGCGAGCCGGCGACCGCGAGGCGGGCGCGGCGGCGCGCGGAATCGACCATCTCGCGGGCGCGGGCGTCACCGGACCCGCGCGGGACGGGCGCGGTCCGGGCGGACCCGCCCCCCGACGCGGGGCGCGCCGTCATCCCGACATCGTCCGGCTCGTTCTTTCGCTGTTTCTTACTCACGAATACGCCCCTTGTACCAGCGGATATAGCAGACATTATTCTCGCATGAAAATAATGTACGTCAAGACAGGCCCATCGCGCCGCCCGCACGGCGAGCGCCCTCGCGGCCCTGCGAAGGGGATGCCGCCGCGGGAGCCGTGCGCGCACGCGCCCACGGCGGCGAGAGGAGGAACGCGCGGCGCGCGTTTGCCGTGTTCGCCTTCATGCACGGCACGGGCGCCGCCGCGCATCCCTTCCGCGGCATCATCGTGAGCGCGCGGCCGCCGCGATGGAGTACCAATTGTGGACAGCAGCCGCTCGCCCGCCGAAAGGGTCCGTTCGCATGCGCGGAGGGCCGCGCCGAGGCGAGGGCCGCGCACCGCCCTCCGCGACAAGACCGTCGAGGGGCGGGGATACTGCGTTGTTTTGCCTTATAGGAGCCACAAGACCAGCGGCCTGTCGTATCATAATGGGGTTTTAGTTTCGTCGTTCGGCTCAAGGGGATGCAGCGGGCGCGCCCGGCGCATCGGCCGCCGCCGACGACATGGTCCGACCATCCCTACAGGAAGGCAGGCATACATGGTCTCTCGCGTATACGTAGAGAAGAAACCGGGGTTCGACGTCGAGGCGAAGCAGCTGCTCGCCGAGCTGCGCGACACCCTGGGCATCGACGCGCTCACGGCCCTGCGCGTCATCAACCGCTATGACGTCGAGGGCATCGACGAGGAGTTGTTCGCCCGCTGCGTGCCCACCGTGTTCTCCGAGCCGCAGGTCGACTTCGCCTACGACGAGCTGCCGGCGGACGACGCCGCGACCGTGTTCGCCGTCGAGGCCCTGCCCGGCCAGTTCGACCAGCGCGCCGCCTCCGCCGCCGAGTGCGTGCAGCTGATCTCCTGCGGCGAGCGCCCCACCGTGCGCTCCGCCAAGGTCTATCTGCTCTCCGGCGACCTTTCCGCCGAGGACTTCGACGCCATCAAGGGCTACGTCGTCAACCCCGTCGAGTCCCGCATCGCCGCGCTCGAGTGCCCTGAGACCCTCACCCAGGAGATCCCCGACCCCGAGCCCGTCGAGGTCATCGACGGCTTCCGCGAGCTCGACGAGCCCGGCCTCGCCGCCTTCATCGCCGAGCGCGGCCTGGCCATGGACGAGGCGGACATCGCCTTCTGCCAGCAGTACTTCATCGACGAGGGCCGCGACCCCTCGATCACCGAGATCCGCGTGATCGATACCTACTGGTCCGACCACTGCCGTCACACCACCTTCGGTACCGTGCTCGAGAACATCGAGATCGACGACTCCGTGGTCCAAACGGCCTTTGACCGCTATATGGAGATGCGCCATGAGCTCGGCCGCGACGAGAAGCCCGTCTGCCTCATGGACATGGGCACCATCGGCGCCAAGTGGCTCAAGGCCCAGGGCACCCTCACCGGTCTCGACGAGTCCGAGGAGATCAACGCCTGCACCGTCAAGGTGACCGTCGACGTGGACGGCGAGGACCAGGACTGGCTGTTCCTCTTCAAGAACGAGACGCACAACCACCCCACCGAGATCGAGCCCTTCGGCGGCGCAGCCACCTGCGTGGGCGGCGCGATCCGCGACCCGCTCTCCGGCCGCAGCTACGTCTACCAGGCCATGCGCGTCACCGGTGCGGCCGACCCGACCGTCCCCGTGTCCGAGACCATCGCCGGCAAGCTGCCGCAGCGCAAGATCGTGACCACCGCGGCGGCCGGCTACTCCTCCTACGGCAACCAGATCGGCCTTGCCACCGGCCAGGTCTCCGAGCTCTATCACCCCGGCTACATGGCCAAGCGCATGGAGGTCGGCGCCGTGGTGGGCGCCGCGCCCGCGAGCCACGTCCGCCGCGAGGCACCTCAGCCCGGCGACAAGATCATCCTGCTCGGCGGCCGCACCGGCCGTGACGGCATCGGCGGTGCCACCGGTTCCTCCAAGGCCCACAACGTCGAGTCCATCGAGAAGGACGGCGCCGAGGTCCAGAAGGGCAACGCCCCCATGGAGCGCAAGCTGCAGCGCCTCTTCCGCCGCGGCGATGCCTGCCGCCTGATCAAGCGCTGCAACGACTTCGGCGCGGGCGGCGTCTCCGTCGCCGTGGGCGAGCTGGCCGACGGCCTCTACATCGACCTCGACATGGTCACCAAGAAGTACGACGGCCTGGACGGCACCGAGCTCGCCATCTCCGAGTCCCAGGAGCGCATGGCCGTCGCCGTGGCCGAGGCCGACGTCGACGAGTTCATGGGCTACGCCGAGGAGGAGAACCTCGAGGCGACCGTGATCGCCGAGGTCACCGCCGAGCCCCGCGTCCGCATGGCCTGGCAGGGCGACGCCATCGTCGACCTCTCCCGTGCGTTCCTCAACTCCAACGGCGCGCCGAAGTTCCAGGACGTCCACGTCCCCGCGCAGGGCATCGAGCCCATCGATCCCGAGAGCGAGCTGGCGCAGGCCGCGCTCGAGGAGTTCGGCAGCCTCGAGAACGTCTTCGAGAGCACCGTGCCCATGGTCCCTGGCGCCGAGGAGGTCGACTCCTTCGCCGAGGCCATGCGCCTGCTCGTGAGCGACCTCAACGTCTGCTCCAACAAGGGCCTGTCCGAGCGCTTCGACTCCACCATCGGCGCCGCGACCGTCCTCATGCCCTTCGGCGGCACCCGCCAGCTCACCCCGAGCCAGGCCATGGTCGCCAAGTTCCCGGTCGACGGCGAGACCACCACGGTCTCCGGCATGGCCTGGGGCTTCAACCCCTATATCATGGAGGCCGACCAGTACCGCGGCGCCTACCTCTCCGTCGTCGAGAGCATCGCGCGCCTCGTGGCCACCGGCTTCGACCACACCAAGGCGTACCTCTCCTTCCAGGAGTACTTCGAGCGCCTGCGCGACGTCCCCGAGCGCTGGGGCAAGCCCATGGCCGCCGTCCTGGGCGCCCTCATGGCCCAGGTCGAGCTCGGCGCCGGCGCCATCGGCGGCAAGGACTCCATGTCCGGCTCCTTCGAGGACCTCGACGTCCCGCCCACGCTGATCTCCTTCGCCGTCGCGGTCGATAAGCTCGCCAACATCGTGTCGCCCGAGTTCAAGCGCGCGGGCAGCCGCGTCGCGCTGATCCAGCCCGCCTACCAGATGGACGACCTCCTGCCCGAGACCGACTCGCTGCTCGCCGCCTTCGGCGCCGTCGAGAAGCTCGTCCGCGAGGGCAGCGCGCTCTCCGTCTCCACGCCCGGCTTCGGCGGCCTGGCCGAGGTCCTGTTCAAGGCCTGCCTGGGCAACCGCATCGGCTTCACCGTGTCGGACGCCTACTACGAGGCCGACGCGCGCGACCTGTTCGACCACGCCTACGGCTGCTTCATCGTGGAGCTCGCTGAGGGCGCGGAACTGCCCGAGGTCGAGGGCGCGACCGTGGTCGAGCTCGGCACCACCACCGAGGCCTACGAGCTCACCGCCTACGGCGAGACCCTCGATATGGCCGAGCTGCAGGAGGCTTGGGAGTCCGGCATCGAGTCCGTGTTCCCGTACCGCAGCGCCGCCGACGACGTCGACGCCCCCGAGGAGCTCGTGCCCGAGGAGCGCTACCGCTGCGAGGAGGAGGGCCGCGTCCGCGCGACCTACGGCGGCCTCAAGATCGCCCGCCCGCGCGTGATCATCCCCGTCTTCCCCGGCAACAACTGCGAGTTCGACTCCGCCCGCGCCTTTACCGCCGCCGGCGCCGAGGCCGACGTCTTCGTGATCAACAACCTCACGCCCGAGCACGTCGCCGAGTCCACCCGCGAGCTGGCGCGCCGCATCCGCGAGTCCCAGATCGTCATGATCCCCGGCGGCTTCTCCGGCGGCGACGAGCCCGACGGCTCCGCCAAGTTCATCACCGCGTTCTTCCGCGCACCCGAGGTCACCGAGGCCGTTCGCGACCTGCTGCAGTCCCGCGACGGCTTGATGCTGGGCATCTGCAACGGCTTCCAGGCGCTCATCAAGCTGGGCCTCGTGCCCTACGGCGACATCGTGGACGCCACCGCGGACGCCCCGACCCTGACCTTCAACGAGATCGGCCGTCACCAGAGCCGCCTGGTGCGCACGCGCATCTGCAGCGACCTGTCGCCGTGGCTCTCCCAGTGCGACCCCGAGGAGCTCTACACCGTGGCCATCTCCCACGGCGAAGGCCGCTTCGTCGCTAACGACGAGGTGCTGGGGCAGCTGCGCGCCGGTGGCCAGATCGCCACGCAGTACGTGGACGTGGCGGGCATGCCGTCCATGGACCTCGATGTAAACCCCAACGGCTCCGTCGCGTGCATCGAGGGCATCACCAGCCCCGACGGCCGCGTCTTCGGCAAGATGGGCCACGTGGAGCGCCGCGGCGACGGCCTGTACAAGAACGTCCCCGGCGAGAAGTTCATGCCGCTGTTCGAGAGCGGTGTCGCGTACTTCTCGTAAAGCGCACCCATTCGCAAGCCACTCGGCTTAGCATCGCTTAAGCAGCACGGGACGCCTCTGGTCACCAATCGACCAGAGGCGTCCTTCTTGCTGGTAGGGCCGCGCTGACGCCCGTTGCTCCAAGATGGGCATCCGCTGCTCCGACTTTGTTTTGGAGTGGCGAGCGCCTCCAAAAAGCCCCCGTATACGGCCTCACGTAGCCCCATGTCCACTTTGGAGTTCCTCGCGTCAATTTCGACCATCCCATATGGACGTACGTGGCTCCAAACGCGACTTGGGGCCACGTACGCCATATGAGGTCTCAAATAAGTGCCTTCCCTCAAGTTGAGTCGGGCCGCATGCACATCTACCTCACATCGCGTCGAAGCTCCCGCATGCAAGAGGCCGCACAGGTCGCTATCGCCACAGTGGCAACCGCCGCGACGACCATCGCCTCGCCGCCCACCGGCAGCCAGCCCGTTGAGAAGGGATTGGCGCTTCCCGGCACCGACCGCTCGCACAGCGCATGGTCGAACAGCACGGGCGCAAGCAACCACCCAAGACCCGCGCACACGGGCACGACGCGCACGAGCATGCCGACATAGCCCGCACTCATCCGGGCAAGCACGAACGCCAAGATACCCGCAGCAAGACCCAGGCTCGCCATCAGCGTGACGCGAGCAGCTACATATGCCCCCAGCGTCATGTCCCAGCCGCAGGCGTAACCGCTCAACGGACCCGTGATAACGCAGTCCATCAGGGCACCAATCCCAGCACCGGCAAGGGGAACCGCCCAGGCCAGCACGCTCGCAACGAGAACGAACACCGCCGACAACACCGCAGCCGCCAGCTGCGCGCCGAACACCTTACGACCGATGCGCGATGACCACTGGACCGCTCGCATGCGATGCAGCTGGTCGCTCGCCGCGACAGGAGCCATCACAAACATGGGTGCGGCCACAAGCCACGTTGAGAGACGGTTGAGATACGTCTCGATATCCTGCAACCACATGTGCGAGAGATAGCCGCGTGCGCCCCCTTCCCCTTCTAAGGCCTGAAGCCAAAGGTCCATCTCATACGCCCTCTCATGGGAAGGCAAGGCGAGGATCCGCTCGCTCAAAGCTATATCCTCCTTGAGCGCATCATCGGGCTCGCCTCCCGTTTGCTGTACCCCATATTCACGATCGAGCACCTCGCTTGAAAAGGCATCGAAGTCCGCCCGCGTGCGAAGGTCGCGCTCGGCAGCCCCATCGAGCGTCGCCAAATCAGACTCGAACGCCGCCTCCGCATCGCGCGCTTCGGTGCGGACCTCACGCATCTCGGCATCATCGATCGAGGCCCCGAATCTATCCGCCCACTCCTGGGCAAGCTCGAAATGAAAGGTCGACTGACTCCCGTTGGGAAAGACGGCTATCCCAGGCCCCTTTCCGACAAGAAACCAGAAAACGAGGCCGGACACCAGCAGCGCCGCAAAGATGCCCGGGCGCCATATCCTATTCAGCTCCTGCGCAAACAGACTCATCTACGCCACATCCTTATCGAACCACATGCGCCGCAGCACCAGATGCATGCACCACAGGACGGCGATGCCGCAAATCACAGCTGCAACTTCTTGGAATGGAATGAACGAACGAAGCCCCAAGTCGGTAAACCACTGGCCGCTCACGGAAAGCAAGGGCGCTGGAAAGGCGTGCATGAGTGCACGGGCGACGTGCCATCCGTTGAGCGCGCATGCCGCCTGCGCCCCCAGCGGCGCGATCAGGAGCACGCAAGCCGTTACGGCGGCACGGACCGCGCTATAACCGGTTGCCAGCAGGACCGCTTGGACCGTAAGGCACAGCAGCACCACGAAGCCCGACCCCAGCAGGAGCGACCACACAAGGTATGAGCCGATCGAGCAATCGAACCACGTCACGAACGGCCGCGCGGAGCCTCCGTCCACCACAACGTTGAACAAGCTCGAAACGCTGCTCTCCCACGCGGGACCGATTCCCCATCCGGACAGCGCGGCAACCGCTCCGAAGGTCAGCACTGCGAGCACGGCGTACATCGCCAACGCCCATATCAAGGATGCGGTGAACCTTGTTGCAACGACGCCGCGCCCAACGGGACTCGACAGCGCGATCGACCGCGCCCCCGTTCGCTCGTCCAACTCGCACAGAGCAAGCAGCGCGGCCATTCCTATGGCAGAAGCTTCCAAGATAACCACGGGCACGAGCGTGCCGAACAAGAATTGGTGCACATCGAACGTGTAGGCGGCACCGTATACGTCCCGCTCCCGCCCCGATGCCCGCACAGCATCGACTCGACTTTCCCAAGCCGCATATTTCGAAGCCACCAAGCGCGACGCCAGCGGCGCATCCATATCGATCGCCGCCGCGGTACCGGCCTCGCCCGCATCAAAGGCGGCGAGTATGCCCTGGGCGTGGGACACGGACCATGCGAGCTGGTCGCGAGCGCCGGTCGCCGGACGCGCCATCACCGCATCCAAGAATTCCTGATCCATATGAACACCCACCAGCTGGGCGACCGAAGCGACTTCCGCCATATGCGGAAACAGCCACGAGTTGCCGAAGACGAGCGCACCGTTCAAGACGAGAAAGGCGAACGGCAACGCGATAAGCAGGGGCATGCGAACGATCCGGCACAGCTCCTCCGCAAGCAGCGACAACCCAAGCGAGCGCGATGCTGCCGCGCTCAGCGCCGCCAACCCCCTCACCGCCCCTCGCGATACCGCACCAGGAACGCGTCCTCCAAGGTGGGGGGAACGGCGCGCGCGCCCTCGGGGCGCCGTGTCGCGCAGATGCGAAGCATCGTGCGTCCGTCGCGCTCCCGCTCTCCCAGCACCTGGCAGCCACGGGGAAGTTCCGCATCGACGGGAACCTCGAATATCGTTCCAGCAAGCTCGGCGCAGAGTTCCGCGCTGCCCGGATACGCCTGCACGCGACCGCTTTGGATGAATACGATCTGGCCGGCGATCGCCTCGATATCCGACACGATATGCGTCGACAGAATCACCGTGCGCTCTTTTGCGAGCTCATGAATAATGTTGCGAAAGCGCACGCGCTCACGCGGATCGAGCCCCGCGGTGGGCTCATCAAGAATGAGAATCTGGGGATCGGCGAGCAGCGCGGTCGCGATTCCGATGCGCTGGACCATGCCGCCCGAGAACTCGCGCATGCGGCGGTCTGCTGCGTCGGCAAGACCTACCAGCTCGAGCAGCTCGTCGCATCTCCGCGCGATGTCGTGCTTGCCCATTCGCTGCAGGGCGCCCACGTAGCGCAGGAACGCCCGGGGCGTATAACTCGGATAATATCCAAACTGCTGGGGCAGGTAGCCTAACACGGCACGGTAGCGCTCCCCCATCGCATGGATGTCCTCGCCGTTCCAGCAGATTCTTCCCTCGGTTGGAAAGGTGAGCGTGGCGAGCATCTTCAAAAGCGTCGACTTACCCGCTCCGTTTGGCGCTATCAACCCGGTAACGCCCGTGGAAAACGCAAGCGTCGCGTCCTCGATCACAACGTTGCCCTTGAATCGTTTGGTCACGTGTTCGACGGTAAGCATAGCGCATCTCCCCTACGCGTATTCTGCGAACGACATCGTGCAGGCATCAGCAATAAGACGGACAAATAGGATCGTCGCAGCCACTGCGACCGCGAAGAACACCACCGCGGGAACGGCGAGCAGCGCCGCGGTGGCTGCAGGGAGCATTGCCAGCAGCATGCCTGCAAGCGCCCAGATGGCAATCGGCATCAGCGGGACGACAACCGCCTGAGCCGCCCCGTACATTCGCCCAGCCACGCTAAGTCGAAAGATCAGAAGCGAGATGGCGCCGAAGGTCGCGAGGCTCGCCGCGGCAAGGGACAGCATCCACCAAAACGAGACCATGCGCGCGCTCGCGATCCAGGCCGCAGCGGCAAGCGGCACGGTGAGCAGAATCGCCATCGCCCCAAACGCCAGCATGCGGGCCGCATGGAACTCGAGAACCGTCATGCGACATGCCGCGCGCCAGGCGATTGTTCCGCTCTCGCGGTCCTTCCACGCAACAAGTCCCTGAAGCGCCGCAAAAAACAACGGAGCCAGTATAAAGACCGCGAGCGCCGCGTCCCCGGGTTCTGCCATGAACGCCAGAGGGGCCGCGCCGGCAAGGGTGATGATTCCCGCCAGAATCGCGCAGTCCTCGATCCCGAAGAACAGCACGCGCAAAGACAGGGTGGCGAAATTGCCCCGCATACGGCCGCGTGACGCTTCGCATGCAGGCAACGCTTCGTCAAGAATCAATTCGATGGCGCGATCGCGCTCCTCGCCGCTCAATCCTTCGCGCCAATCCGCTTTGCTCATAGTCGCTCCTCCCGCTCAATGCATGCCCTCATCGCCTTGACCGCCCGGTAGTACTGGGCCTTGGCGGCTGCTTCGCCTTGCTGGGTCGCCTGAGCGATCTCGGCGAAGCTGCTCCCGGCAAATACCCGCAAGCGCACCACCGCCTGCACCCTGGGCTCAAGCCCCAACAAGAGCCCCATCGCCCGCCGCGCCCTGCCCTCGCTCCAAGCACGATCGATGAACTCCTCGTATTCATCGCGCATATCCACGGGATCGATCTCTACCCCATCTATGGAAAGCGGCGTGAAGCGCATCCGCGTGCGATGCCAATCGATGATCTTATTGGCGGCGATACGGTAGAGCCACGTTCGAAACGAGGCGCGCCGCTCGTCGAAGGATGGGAGCGCGCGCATCGCCGCAACGAAGACATTCTGCGTCACGTCGAGCGCTTCGTCCTTATCTCGCATCTGATGGGCGACAAACCGGTAGATGTCGTCATAGTGCCTGCGAATCAGCTTGTCCGCGCTTCGGCGCGATCCGGTCCGAACAACCTTGCGCACCAGCGCAGCATCCCTGCCCGCCATTCGATCACCTCCTCGCACGGCATCGCGGCCCCTTGCTATGAGACTATACGTGCGCACCCTCCATTCGTTGCAAATTGGCCCTCGTTCGATTTCCGTATCATGCGCGCGACGGCGCAAGCCCACCTCGGAAAAGCGCCCGCCCCCTAAATCTCAAATTCGTGCCTGTCCCTAATTTGAGGTGCTACCCTCAAAAGGACCGCACCGCCGTCACCATGAAGGGACCCACCATGCACCATCCCATGAAGCAACTGCCCGAACGCGCGATCTCCGAGGACGAGGCGCGCGAGATCCTGCGCGATGCCGAGTACTGCGTCGTCGCCACCGTCGACGCGGACGGCCACCCCTATGCCACGCCACTCTCCTACGTGCTCGACGACGACACCCTCCTCATCCACACCGGCGCCGCCGGCGGCCAGAAGACCGATGACTGGGAGCGCGACCCGCGCGTCTGCGTCACCGTCGCCGTGGACATGGAGCCCGTCTTTGTGGAGGAGAACGGCGAGCCCGGGTTCTTCACCACGCGCTACGCCAGCGTCATCGCCACGGGTACCGTGCGACGCGTCGCCGACGCCGCCCAGATCCGCCGCGCACTGGCCCAGCTCTGCCTGAAGTACGCGCCCGAATACAAGGACGAGATCGGCGGCGCCATCGAGCGCGAGCTGCCCGTCACCGCCGTATGGGCCATCGACCTCGACCATATTTCGGGGAAGGCCGGACGCCGCGTCCCCAACGGCAAGGGAGCCGTCGCCCGTCGCTAAACCGCGGAGCGAACCCGCCCCGCCTGCCGACGGCGCAGAAACCGGCGCCACGCCCCGGCGACGACCGCCAACTCGAGCGCTGTCGCGAGCGCGATCGTCCACGCCGGCAGCACGTCGAACAGGACGCCGAAGACGGCCTGGCCGAGCGGCGTGGCGCAGTTCACCAGCGTCATGAAGAGCGCGATGAGCTTGCCCACCAAAGCGGACGGAGCCCCTGCCTGCAACTCCGCCAGCATGCAGGAGCCCATGAGGCCGCCGGACATCGTCGCGAACGCATAGCTCGCCGTCAGGACCAGAAACACCGCCATGGGCGCCATGAAGGCCGCAGGGGACAGCACCCAGGCGGCGACGCCCATGGCCGCCGCGATTCCGCCCACGTAGGGTGCCGAGCGCCTCAGCGAAAAGCGCCGCGGCGCGATGGCCAGCAGGCTGTGGCCCACCAGGCTTCCCGCCCCCATCGCCATCTGGGCAAACGAGGCATACGCCGCCGGAAGCCCCAGCGTGATGGTGACCACGTACACGGTGCCCACGCTGATGAGCGCGCCCGCCGACACGTTCACGAAGGTCGCCGTCGCCATGCCGCCCAACAGCAGCGGCTTGTCGCGCAGATAGCGAACCACCTCGGCCAGGTCGTCGCGGACCATGGCGAGCGCACCGCCCTCCCACGAAGCGGGCTTGCAGGGAAACCGCACCGCGAGCGCCACCACCGCGCAGGATAGCGCGAACGCGGCGAGCGACACCCAGACCACGGGCACCAGCCCCACCGCACCGTAGACCGCCGCACCCACCACGGGTCCGCTGAGCGTGGTCAGGCTGCCGATCTGGCTGACGAGCGCCACGCCGCGCGGCACATCGGGGACGGCGAGGACGAACGGCACCGTCGACTGGATCGACGGCTGATAGAGCGCCTGCGCCACGAACGAGGCCATGGTGGCGAACACCACCAGCGCAAAGGGGTCCCCGGTATCCTTGAGCGCGAGAAACACCAGCAGCACGGCGACCAGCGCGGCGTTCACGCCCATCATGATGCCGCGCTTGCGCGTGCGGTCCGCCAGCACGCCGCCGATCGGACTCAGCAGCGTATAGGGCACGAAGCCGCATGCGATCGCCAAGCCGAAGCGCGTGCCGGAGCCCGTCACGTCGAGCAGGTAGAGCGGTAGGACGAACTGCAGCACCTCCTGGCCCAGCAGCGAGCAGAACTGCGCGAGCAGGATCAGCGCGAACGTGCACCTTTCCGATTTCCCAACCATCGTTCCCATCGAGGCCGCCTTCCCGTACGTTTATACATACTGTTAGTATGTTTTTTACCGCCGAGAAAAACCGCCGCAGCGGTTCCTCTCCCACATGCGCCCGCGGGGCTATCCGCGGGACCGTGCGTCTCCGTCCGCGGGCGAGCCTCCACAGCGACGCCGCCAGGTTTCCAAGCTCACCTGCGGATCCAGCACGATATCCAACCCCATTCCCTTCATAAAGGCATTCATGAACGCCACGCGCCGTGCCTGCTCCTCCTCATCGCGTGCAGGGAAGAACGCCGGGACGCACCACAAGTTGTTGAGCAGGGCGATCGCCTCGGCGAGCTCACGCGGATACTCGGTCTGGATGGTCCCGTCCTCTACGCCCTGCTCGATCACGGGCATCATGAGCTCGTGGGCGCTCACGGCGAACAAATCGCGATACTCGGTTGCGAGCATCCGCGGGTTCCTCATGGGATCGAGCTCGGGGTCGGCCTGGGAGAAGAAGGCCGAGTCCACTCCGCGCGCGCCGTTGTCGAACATCGCTTGGATCTTCTCGCGACCGGTCATGCCCTCGGCATCGCGAATCTTACGCAACCGCTCCACGCCGGGCGCCATCACACGGTCCATGGCGGCGAAGAAGATCTCCTCCTTGCTCGAGAAATGATGGTAGACCGCCCCTTTGGTGAGCCCGCCGAGCTCGTCGATGATGTTCTGCATGCTCGTCTGCTCGTAGCCGCGCTCGACGAACAGGCGCATCGCGACGTCGAGAATCTTCGCGACCGTCTCCTCGGGGTGCTTGTTTCTCGCCATAGCGTGCCCGCCTCCTCATACATACTATTGGTATGTATAGTAGTCTTGAATGCACCCCGCCGCAAGAGACGAAACGACGCAGCATGCGCGGGGCAGCTCCGCACGGAAACCTCAAAAAGGGGACAGGCACTAATCTGAGGCGGGACGCCCGATGTCACATGCGAAGCCGACAGACATCGCAGCCAGCAGCCTCGGAAAGAACCTCCGCCTCAAATTAGCGCCTGTCCCCTTTTTGAGGCGGCAAGCCGAACCGGGAGAAGGGAAGAAGCAACCATGAGCAGCGAGCAAATCCGCATCGACGAGAACCGCGCCAGCTGGGACGACCGCGCCGAGGTCCACGCGCACGGCGGATACGGCGACCTCTCCGCCCTCACGGACGACCCGCGCGCCATCACGGGCGTCGCCCGCAGGGACTACGAAGCGCTGAGACCGCACCTGCCGCGCAACTCAATCGAGGGCCTCAAGCTGCTCCATCTGCAATGCCACATCGGCACCGACACCCTCTGCTGGCCGCGTCTGGGCGCGGCCGAGACCTGGGGGCTGGACTTCTCGCCGTCCGCCCTCGCCCACGCGCGCGAGCTCGCACGCCAGGCGAACGTCGCGGTTCACTACGTGGAGGGCGATGCGCGATGCGCGGCAGATGCGCTCCACGATCACATCGGCGCCTTCGACGCCATCGTGACCAGCGCCGGCACGATCACCTGGCTGCCCGACCTCGTCGATTGGGCGCGCTCCATCGAGCGGCTCCTCGCTCCCGGCGGCGTCTTCATGATCCGCGACGACCACCCGCTGCTCGCCGCGCTCGGCTTCAGCGGCATGGGCATCTGCGGAGACTACAAAACCGGCGCGCTCAGCTCCTACGACATGGACGTCACCTACACCACCGATCCCGGCAACGACGCCGCGCAGAAGCTCGCGCACACCAGGAACCACAACTGGACGCACGACTTCGAGGAGATCGCAAGCGCGCTCTTAGGCGCCGGCCTCTCCATCGAGGGGTTCGCGGAAGACGAGGTGGCCGAATGGCAGTCGCTTCCCATGCTCGAGTTCCACGCCGCAGACGAGTCGTGGCGCCTACCCGAAGGGTCGCCGCGGCTGCCCCTCATGTTCACCATCGTGGCCCGCAAACCTCAGAAAGGGGACAGGCACTAATCTGAGGCGGGGCTCCGGCAGGAAGCGGCACGAAAGCAAACTGCGCCCTCGGCATCGCGCCCGTTTGCAGGTCACCGCCTTCGATGCGGCGCCTCGATTTGTCGCCATCCTCAATTTGAGATTTCGCGCCCCTGGCGCTACACTAGCGAGGGCATATTCGCCCCCTTCTCCGGATGGGGGCAGCGCGCGAGCGCTCACGTGCCGGCACCGTAGGACGTTGAAGGTGGCCGGCGGGTGGGCGCTCGTTTTCATAGCGCCCGATGGGAACAGGAGTTGCATCATGAAGAAGTTCGTCACCGACGCCTCGTTTTGGGAGCTCTTCGACGGCGCGTCGTTCGGCGTCGTGGTCGCGCGCGGCATGAAGCCCGCGGCCGACGTGGCACCCGAGGACGCCGTGGCCATCGAGCAGCTGCTCGCGCGCGCCAACGCGCAAGCCGAGCGCCACCTGGAGTCGCCCACGCTCTCCGAGAACGCCCCGGTGCGCGTCTGGCGCCAGGCCTACCAGCGGTTCAAGACCAAGCGCGGCGCGCGCTGCTCCATCGAGAACCTGCTCAAGCGCGTCCTCAAGGGCAACCCCGTGGGCAGCATCTCGCCCTCCGTCGACATCTACAACGCGATCTCGCTCAAATACGCGCTGCCCCTCGGCGGCGAGGACATCGACGCCTTCCAGGGCGACCTCGTCCTGCGCGTCACCGAAGGCGGCGACGACTTCACGCCGCTGGGCGAGGGCGCCGAGAACGACCCGACGCTCCCCGGCGAGCTCGCCTACCTCGACGATGCCGGCGCCGTCTGCCGCTGTTGGAACTGGCGCGACGGCGTGCGCACCGCGCTCACCGACGAGACCGAGAACGCCTTCCTCATCGTGGAGTGCGCCGACCCCGCGCGCGTCGAGGACTGCCGCGCCGCGACCGACGAGCTCGCCGAGCTGGTGGAGCGCCACCTGGGCGCGACGATCGCCGTCAAGGAGCTCGTGACGAGCGAGAACCGCGAGGTCATCATCGCCGAATAGCCTCCGACGGCGACGGCCCCGGAATACAGGCCGCCGCTCGCTCGAAGTCGCCCACGGATCGATGCCTGGAAAAGCGCCCTTCCCCCCTACCTCAAATAAGTGCCTGTCCCCTTTTTGAGGTGCCCTTTTTGAGGTGGGGGCGCCAGCACTCGATGAGGCGGGCCTCGGACCAGGCGGCGTTGGCGGGACTCGTCGAGGGCAAAACGACTGCGGGGAGTCCGGTTCGCGCCAGGAGAAAGCGCTTGTAGAGGCGGCCGGCCGTTGCCCCGTTGCAGAGGACGCGCTCGATGCGCGCCGCCTCCATGACGCACTCGACGCGCGCCGGCACGACGTTCTTGATCGAGGCGTCGCTCGACCCCTTGATGTCGCAGCTCTCGATGACGTCCCACAGCGCGATGCCGTGGCGAAGCAGCAGCGAGCGCTTGCCATCGACGTCGCCATCAGCGGGCGCCTCCTCGCCGATGCATGCAGCGACCACGCGCCAGAAGCGGTTGCGCGGGTTGCCGTAGTAGAACGCCCTCTCGCGCGACAGCGCCGAGGGGAACGACCCCAAGACGAGCACGCGGCTGCATCCGTCGAATACCGGCTCGAACGGCTGGACGATATGCTGGTAGTCGGCCATAGCCCGGCACCGATGCCTAGCGCCCGCCCTGGCGACGCCGATACGCGTCCCAAGCCAGCTCGCAACCCCTGCCAACAGCCTTTCCGCCCAGCTTGGCGGCGGCAACGGCGCCCTTGCCCGCAAGCTTCGCTCCGCCCACGGCGACCTTGGCCGTCGCAGCGGCGACCTTCGGCGCGTTGCGAACCACCGCCTTCGCGGCGCGGGCGCCCTCGACCTTCGCGACCTCGACCGCCTTCGCGGACGCCGCATCGAGCCTCTCCTCGACGCGCGAGGCCTCGCGGCCGGAGTACCTGCGCTGCCCCTTGCTCGCCAGGGCGGCACCGCCCAGAAGCGCGGCGGCCCCCGGCCCGGGCAGCACCATCATCGGGATACCTGCGGCCGCTATCGCCGCCCCTGCCGCCATCTCGACCGCGCCGGCCACCTTATGCGCGGGCGAGGGCGCGGCGGGGCCGCCCGGCCTCCGGTCCGACGAAGCCGCGCCGGAGGCCGCCGCGAAATCGGCACCCGACTTCCCGCTCATCGCAGCCGAGGTTGCGGGCTTCGACGCGGACCCCGCGTCCGCAGCCGCCCCGGCGACCGGCATCTCATCGGCTGCGGCGCCCTCGCCCCTGCGTCCAAGCTCTTCACTCGAAGCCGCCATTGGCACTCATCCTCCTCATCACGGGGCTGCAGAACCCCAAACGGTTACAGATACCTACCCGTAACGCTCTCGCGGCATGCCGCAACCTGCGCCGGCGTTCCCGCGCACACGATTCGGCCACCCACCTCTCCCCCGCCGGGACCCATGTCGACCACGTAGTCCGCAGCGCGGATCACATCCAGGTCGTGCTCGATCACGATGACCGTGGCGCCGCTCGCGACCAGGCGGTCGAACACGTCGAGCAGGACCCGCACGTCGAGCGGATGCAAGCCTATCGTGGGCTCGTCGAACACGAACACCGCATCGGCCTGGACGCGCGCCATCTCGCTCGCCAGCTTCAAGCGCTGCGCCTCGCCGCCCGACAGCGCGGGCGTGGGCTCGCCCAACGTGAGGTACCCGAGGCCGAGTTCGGAGAGGATCTCGAGCCGCGAGCAGACCTTCTTCAAGCCGACGCAGGCATCGCGGGCCTCGTCCACGCTCATGGCCATCAGCTGCGGCAACGTAAGCCGGCTGCCGTCCGCGCACGTCCGGTGGATGCTCGCCGCCGCGTCCGCATAGCGCGAGCCGCGGCACGCCGGGCACTCGACATCGACATCGGGCAGGAACTGCACATCGAGCGAGATCGAACCCGTCCCGTCGCACGTGGGGCAGCGCAGCTCGCCCGTGTTGTACGAGAACGCGCCCGCCTTGAGGCCTGCGGCCCGGGCTTCGGGCGTTCGGGCGAACGCGCGGCGCAGGTCGTCGTGCACGCCGGCATACGTGGCCACCGTCGAGCGCACGTTGGCGCCGATGGGCGCGGCGTCGATCAGGTTCGCACGGGCGATCGGGCCCAATGCCAGCGAGGTTCCGTCCCCGCGCGTAAGCACGCCGCCTTCGCCCGCATCGATGCGCGCCACGCTCGCCGGCAGCGCACCGCCCGCCGCAACCGCCTGCAGGGCGGGCAAGAGCTGTTCGAGCACGAGCGTGGTCTTACCGGAACCCGACACGCCCGTCACCGCGACCAACCGGCCGCGCGGGATATCGACCGCGAGCGGGCGCACCGTATGGAGCCGATTCGTCTCGAGATGAATGGCACCCAGGTCGAAGACGCATGCCGGCGCGACGGCGGGGCGAAGCGGACGAGGCGGCATCGACGCGCCATCCGCCTCGGGGCCGGACGGCGCAGCCTCCGCGCGCGCCCACGGCGCCTCCTCGCGCGCAGACGCCCCTTTCAGACCCCGCGCATCGGCTGCGGCGCCGGCAGCAGGGCGGTAGCCAGCCTCTCGAAGCAGAAACGGCGCGATGCGGCTGTCCTTCGCGCGGACCACGTCGCCCACGGTGCCCTGCGCGAGCACGCGGCCGCCCGCCGCACCCGCGGCCGGCCCCATCTCGACCAGGTGTTCGCACGCCGCCAGCACGCGCGTATCGTGGTCGACCACCACCACGGTGTTGCCATCCGCCACCAGGTCGCGCATCACGCCGATAAGCCCGTCGACGTTGGCCGGATGCAGGCCGATCGAGGGCTCGTCCAGCACGTAGAGCACGCCCGTCGTGCGGTTGCGCACGGCACGCGCCAGCTGCACGCGCTGGCGCTCGCCCGTGGACAGCGTGGAGCCCGCGCGGTCGAGCGTCAGGTAGCCCAGGCCGAGGTCGAGCAGGCGCCGCGCCGCGTCGGCGAACGAGGCGCAGATGCTGCTGGCCATGGGGCGCATCTCCACGGGAAGCGACGCCGGCACCTCGTCGACCCACGCCGCCGCCTCTTGCAGCGTCATCCGACACGCCTCGTCCAGCCCGATGCCGCGCACCCGCGGCGCGCGAGCGGCCTCCGACAGCCGCGTGCCCCCGCACGAGGCGCACGTCCCCTCGCGCAGGAACCTCGCCACGCGCGCCAGCCCCTTCTCGTCCTTAGCCTTGGCGAGCGCGTTCTCCACGGTGTAGACCGCGTTGTAGTAGGTGAAATCGAGCTCCGCGAAATCGTCGCCCTTCTTGGGGCGGTAGAGGATGTGGCGCTTCTCCGCCGGCCCTTCGAAGACGATGCGCCGCTCCTCCTCGGTAAGCTCGCGAAACGGCACGTTCGTGCGGACGCCCATAGCTCCGCACACCTGCTTCATGAGGTCCCACATGAGCGAACCCCAGGGCTTGACCGCGCCCTCGTCGATCGAAAGCGATTCATCGGGCACCAGCGCCGCGCGGTCCACCTCGCGGACGATGCCCGTGCCCCCGCACGCGGGACAGGCGCCGCCCGAGTTGAAGGCCAGGTCCTCGGCGCCCGGTGCCCGGAACCCGCGACCGCACGCGGGGCACGTGACCGGCTGCTCGGCGGCGACGTTCAGGCTGGGGGCCGCATACGCACCGCAATGCGGGCACCTATGCTCGGCGCAGCGCGAGAACAGCAGGCGCAGGCTGTTGTTGAGCTCCGTCATGGTGCCGAAGGTCGAGCGCACGCCGGGTACGCTCGGCCGCTGATGAAGCGCCAGCGCTGCGGGCACGTGCAGGACCTCGTCCACGCTCGCGCGCGCCGCTTGCGTGAGGCGCCGGCGCGTGTAGGTGGACAACGCCTCGAGATAACGCCGCGATCCCTCCGCATACAGCACGCCCAGCGCCAGCGAGCTCTTTCCCGAACCCGAGACGCCGGCGAGACCCACCAGCTCCCCTAACGGGATATCGCTGTCGACGTCCTTCAAATTGTGCACGCGCGCGCCGCGCACCTGGATGCACGCCGGCTGCCCTGCGCTCGCCATATATCTCCCTTCCCGCGCGCTACCCCGCCCGTCGGCGCGGCCGCGCCCCGTGCTGCGCGGCGGCCATCGCGCGACGGCGCCCATCTCGTTTCAGCGGGCACCTCGTCACGTTTCGGCCGGCCGCGCGCGTCTCAAATTAGTGCCTGTCCCCCATTTGAGAGCCCGCCTCGAAAAAGTGCCTGTCCCCCATTTGAGGGGTCGGCAGCCTCATCGATGACCGCGCGCTCTTGATCGTGTCGAGCAGGCCGCCCGCGGCGCCGGCCGCCTTCTCCACCGTCGCGGTCTTGGCAAACGATTTGATCACGTCCTTGACGAACTGCTGCAGGTCGGGATCGAGCCCCTCGACCGCGTCGAGCATGAGCGGGATCGTGCTCTTCCGATCCGCCATGATATCGGAGAACCTCGTGGCCCCGGTCACGCCGATCACATCGAACAGCGCGTCGACGAAGCGCTCGCGCTCGGCGAGCGTGTACTTGTCCATCCATGCGTCGAGCGTCGCGCTGAAGAAGCGAGACGAGGCCGTGTACCCCTCGGCCGGCACGAACGCGCAGTCGTCGACGGCGACCTCCCAGAGAAACGGATTGTGCTGGAAGAGCGAGAAGCCGCCGCTTTCGACGATAAACGGCTCGCAATCGGAGGCTTCCGACAGAACCGCCCCGATCATCGTCGACTTGGGAACCGTCTTCTCCATGATGGGGAGCACCGCGCGGTAGGCGTCCGACGCGCAGAACTCGCGATGGAAGCCCGGGCCGTCATGGGAGTACACCCGGACGATGCGCTCCCTGTGCTCGGGCGCGCACGTCGCCGCGGCATACACCGCGAGGTTGCCGCCCTTGGAATGGCCGCCCGCATACAGCGGCCCGGGCGTTCGCCGCGCCACGGCATCCAGATAGGCGCTCGCCTCCTCTTGGGCGGGAACCGGATTGAGGAAGGTCATGTTGAAGTCTTCCTTCCACCCCACGATCGTGGAATCGGTCCCGCGAAACGCGATGTAGGACGATCCATCGGGCAGGTGGAACGTCATCGCCGCAAACTGTTCCTCGCTCCCGCGGCTCGTGGTGAAGCGGAACTCCGCCAGCCGCGTATCGCGAAAGCGCGGGCTGGAGCACACGGCGAACAGCAGCTCGCGGCTTCCCTCGGGGTCCCAGCTCGAACCGAACATGCTCTCGAACGACTCCGCGCGCAGCAGCTCGTGCAGGGCGATGCCCTCCGTCCGGCATGCGGCGCCCTGGGCGGCATCGAGATGCGTGTAGGCGAGCCATGCGAACACGAGGCTGTCGACCGCGCAGAGCGGCCGCTCGTCGAACGTATCCATACGCTGCTGCGCGTAGGTGAGAAACGTGCCCGCGCTCTTCTGCCGCCTGATCGGCAGCGACCTGTCCTCCATCATCGCACCTCGTTTCCCATCGGCACCCCATGAACCCGTTATGCCCATTGTAGGCCCGGGGGAATCCGAAGACGACCCCTGCGAGGCGCGGCTCCGCGCCGCGCGCCGGCTAGGAGCGCAGGCGGGTCAGCAGCTCGGAGACGATCTCCATGCAGTCGCCCACCACGCGATAGTGGGCCGATGAGAACACGGGGGCATCCGGGTCGTCGTTCACCGCGATGACGGTCTGCGCGCCCGCGGTGCCCGCGACGTGCTGGATGGCGCCCGAGACGCCCAGGCTGAGCAGCACGCGCGGCGCCACCGCCACGCCGGTCTGACCCACCTGGTGCCACGGGTCGAGCCATCCCGCCTCGACGATGGGCCGCGTGCAGCCGAGCTTCGCGCCCATGGCATCCGCCAGCTCCTGCACGACCGCCAGGTTCTTTCTCGACCCGATGCCGCGGCCGACCACCACGAGCACGTCGGCATCGGTGATGCGGTCCGCATCGGCATCCGCGTCGACATCGCGCAGGACCGCGCGCGGGACCACGTCGTCCGCCAGCTCCACGTCGACCACCTCGCCCGCCCGGCCCGCATCCGGCGCGGGGGCGGCGAAGATGCCCGGACGGACGGTCGCCATCTGCGGGCGATGCGAAGGGCACACGATGGTCGCCATCAAATTGCCGCCGAACGCCGGGCGCGTCTGCTGCAGCAGCCCCGTCTGGCGATCGATGGAGAGCACCGTGCAATCTGCCGTGAGGCCCGTCTCCAGGCGAACGGCGACTCCAGGGGCGAGCTCGCGGCCGAACACCGTCGCTCCGTACAGGATCGCCTCGGGCCGGCGCTCGCGGGCGAGGGCGCAGATCCATTCGGCGTACACCCCGGCATCGCAGGCAGCGAAGCGCTCGTCGCGGCAACGCAGCACCGCGTCCGCACCGGCGGCGACCAGGGCGCCGGCGTCGTCGCGGCCCCCGAACCCCGCGAGCAGGGCGACCACGCGGCAGCCCCGTTCATCGGCGAGCTCCCGTGCCTTCCCCACGAGCTCGTAGGCAACGTCGAGCACGCGCCCCTCGGCATCGACCTGGGCGAACACCCATATGTCTCGATACGATGCGAGGTCGCAGACCGAACCCGCCTCGTCGCGCTCGATGGACAGGGCGTCGACCGGACACGCCTCGACGCAGGCGCCGCACAGGATGCACGAATCGGTCACCGATGCGCGCCGCGCGCCGCGAGGCCCCTCGACCACGATGCTGGCGTTGCCGCAGGCGCGCACGCAACGCCCGCACCCGATGCACAGCTCGCGATCAACCCTCAACCCGCTCATACGCCCATCTCCTTCAACAGGGCCGCCAGGGCGTCCGCCTGCTCGGCGACCGTACCGGCTATGGAAACCGCCTCGGCGGCGCGCTCCGGGACGAACGAGCGAACCACCTGAGTGGGAGAACCCGCCAATCCGATGCGCGCCGGATCGGCGCCGACGTCGCCGGCGGACAGCACGGGGATATCGACGGCCCGCGCCGCGCGGATACCCGCGATGCTCGCCATCCTCAGATAGGCGACGTCCTTCGTCACCGTCAAGACGGCCGGCAGGGGCAGCTCCGCCACGGCCTCGCCGCCGTCCACCTCGCGGCGCACCGCCACCGTGCGCCCATCCGCCCCGAGCAGCTCGGTTACGCCGGACGCGCACGGCATGCCCAGCGCGCCGGCGAGCTCGGGGCCGATCTGGGCCGTATCGCCGTCGACCGCCATCTTGCCGCACAGCACCATGTCGGGCACGCCCAGCCTCCGGATACCGCATGCGAGCGCATGGGTCGTCGCCAGGGTGTCCGCGCCGGCGAACGCCCGATCGGAGAGCAGCAGACCGCGGTCGGCACCGCGGGCGATGCAGTCGCGCAGCAGGTCCTCGGTCGCGGGGATGCCCATAGAGAGCACCGCTACCTCGCAGGGCAGGCCCTGCTTGCGGCGCTCGTCCTTGATGCCCAGCGCCACCTCGAGCGCCGCCGCGTCGAACGGGTTGATCACCGCCGCGCCGCCGTCGCGAACGATGGTGTTCGTCTTCGGATCCATCTTGACCTCGGTGCTGCCGGGCACCGCTTTCACGCATACGATGATTCTCATGCCCGCTCCTCTCCGCGCGCCAGGGCATCCGGCGCATCGAGATACGCCTCATCGAACAGGTTGCCCCGCCCCAGCCGCCCGGCAGGATCGAGCTGCAACTTCAGCGACGCCATCTCGCGCACATGGTCTTCCCCATACATGGCCAGCAGGAAGTCGCGCTTGATCTTGCCCACGCCATGCTCCGCGGAGACGGCGCCGCCCATCGCCGTAACCTCGCGCGCCCATCCAAAAAACAGCTCCTTGCCGAGGGCGAACTCCCGCTCGTCGCGCGGGAGGATGTTCACATGCAGGTGGTTGTCGCCTATATGGCCCCATGTCGCCGACTCGAGGCCGGCGTGAGCGATCGTGCGTCGATACAGCGCCATCACGTCATGGAGGCGCTCGTCTGGAACCGACATGTCCGAGCCCAGCTTGGTTATGCCCGGCGTGGTCCTGCGCCGCCGGTCGATACGCATGTTGACGCATTCGGGAACCGCATGCCTGAACAGCCGTTGGCGCTCGCGGTCGACATCGGTGCGCGCGACCCAGGTATCCTCCTCCCGCGCGCCCGCCCCGCGCAGCAGGGCGCCGAGCGTGCTGAGCGCCGTCATCGCCGCCCCTTCCGTCTCGCACTCGAGCTCGACGAACACGCACGCCCCGTAGGCGGTGGGAACGGCGGGAAGCGAGGCGAAGGAAGCACCCTCGCCATGGACCTCGCGCAAGATGTCGAGCGCTTCGCCGTCGAAATACTCGAATGCGCTCGCCTCCTTCAGACGGGGGCGCGCGGCCGCAACGAAATCGAGCGCCGCCGCTTCATCGCCGAAGAAGCAGTTGACGCCCCACACCACCTGCGGAAGCGGCATCAGGACGAGTTCGACCTCGGTGATCACGCCGAGCGTCCCGTCGGATCCGATGAAGAGGTCGAGCGCATCCATATCGTCTTCGACGGCGTAGCCCGATGCGTTCTTGGTATGCGGCATCTCGTACGTCGGCAGGTCGAGGCGGATCGCGCGGCCCTGCTCGGTCGCGAGGACGAGGGCCCTGCCGTGCGCGCGCTGCTCGCCGCGGCGCAGCGACAGCGTCTCGCCGTCCGCGAGCGCGACGCGCAGCGCGCTCACGTGCGGGCGCATGGGGCCGTAGCGGTAGCTGCGGGCGCCCGAGGCGTTGCAGGCCGCCATACCGCCCACGCATGCCGAGGTCTCGGTGGGATCCGTGGGGAAGAACTGCTCAGGGGCGGCATAGAGCTCCTCGAGCGACGCGAGCGACGCCTCGTCCCAACCCGTCGCGGGGATCGTCTTCGCATGCAGGTGGCGACGGAGCTCCGACAACACGACGCCCGGCTGCACGCGCAGGTGGAATGCGCCCGCCTCATCACGGCGAAGGCCCAGGAACGCGTTCATCTTGGAGAGGTTGAGCACGTGGCCGCCATGGGGCACCGCGCCGGCGGCCAGGCCCGTGCACGCACCCTGCACCGTCACCGGCACCGGGGGCTCGGACTCCGCCAGCACGCGGAGCTGCGCGCACAGCTCGTCTTCCGACGTGGGGAACGAGATGGTATCCGCCTCGCCCTGGGAGCGCGATTCGTCGCGCCGGTATTCATCGAATTCGGCGTTCATCGGTTTGAATTCCTGCATAGGCGCCCGTCCCCTCGCTCCCTTTATCGTGTTAAAGCGTAAGGGCAGTATGCAGCACGAATGTTTCGACTCGTTAACGCGACGATTTATGACGGACCTGTGAAGCGAAAAATCTCGAAAAATAGCCGCTCGGACGGGCGGGCGCTCTACCCGCGGTTGTTCGGATCCTGTAAGGCCACCGGTGCCGTGCTGTAAGATTCGCCTGCTAGGCTATGCCTCCCATCGCCCGCGGAGACCCGGTACCTCCGTCGGCATGTCGCAAGGAGGTTATATGGCACTGTACCTACCGAAGCAGCATCTTGTGATCGAGGTCGTCGACGATCCGGAGAGCGCCCCCATCGACCCCGATGCCTTCCCCGAGCTGTCCGTGGCGACGGTGACCGTGGACCAGCTGGCGAACCCCCGCACGATCGGATGGTACGCCCAGCGGGCGATGGGCCATGCCCGGCGCGTGGAAGCCGCGGAGGCCCAAGGGGACGCGGAGCGGGGCGCCGAAACGGAAATGGAAGCGGCGCGCTGAGCCGCGAAACCGCGGATGCCCGATCGAGCCGCCGGGCGGAGGGGCGAGGCACCCAAGCGGACCCGCGGTAGCGTGATCTGGCCATCAGGCGCGACAGGTTGCCCCGAAAGACAGGGTGCGCGCGCCTTAGGGCGGCGCATCCCTGGCTTGAGGGGCAAGCTGGCCGCCTGATGGCTAGATCACCGTGACGCGGCCGTTGGAGCCGACAATCCCCTTCACCTCAGCGATCAGCGGGATGGAGCGGGCGTTCACACGCGTGGGAATCTCGGCGCGCATGGTCTGGCCGTCGGCCTGCTCGATGAAGAGCTCGACGCGGTCGCCACCGGGGTTGGTGGCGAGCACCGTGGCCAAACGCGACATGTTGCTCTGCGTGAAGCGCGAGCTGGGCACCATGACCTCGAAGACCTTGGGCCGGTTGGTCTCCTCGTTGAGCTCGAGCGGCAAGATCTCCTGCGCGATGATCTGGTCGCCGCGATCGGAGCGCTCGAGCTTGCCGTGGACGCGGATGAAGGCGTCGGACAGCACGGCGCCCGTCTCGGGATCCGTCTCGCCATATAGGCAGCTCTCGGCAGCCTTGTACGTCTTGGGGAAGACCACGACCGTGGCCTCGCCTTCCATATCCTCGAGCGTGACGATGGCCATGGGGTCGCCGTTCTTGGTGACGCGTTTGGAGACCTCGGAGACCATGCCCGCGAACCAGAAGGGCTTGCCCTCGGGGATCTCCTGGTTGATGGTGCCCTCGCCGCCTGGAGCCATGGTCTCGTAGCCGGTATCGATCTGCGAGAGCGTGAACTCGCGGGCCTTGCCGAGCGCGTACTCGTAGGGGCGCAGGGGATGGTCCGAGACGTAGATGCCCAGGACCTCGCGCTCCTGCGAGAGCTTCATGTGGCGGTCCCACTCGTTGCCGTCGGGCTCGGGGATCACGACCTCGAAGCCCGAGCCCTCGACGTCGCCGAAGACGTCGAACAGCGACGTCTGGCCGCTCGCGCGGTCCTTCTGGCGCTTGGTGGCGGCATCGATGATGTTCTCGGGGTTCGCCTTGTCCACGAAGTGCATGAGCTGACGGCGCGGATACCCGGTGGCATCGAAGGCGCCTGCCTTGATAAGGGCCTCGATGACGCGGCGGTTGGCCTGGCTCGAGTCGACGCGGTCGACGAAGTCGTGCAGGTTCTTGTACGGTCCGTTCGCCTCGCGTTCGTCGATGATCGCCTGGGCGACGCCCTCGCCCACGCCGCGGATGCCCGCCAGACCGAAGCGCACGCCCTCGGTCGTCGCGGTGAACTCCTTGCCGGACTCGTTGACATCCGGCGGCAGGACCGCGATGCCGTCGTGGCGGCACGCGGAGACGTAGTGCACGATCTTGTCGGTCTTGCCCGTATAGGAGGTGAGCACGGCGGCCATGTACTCGTTGGGGTAATGGGCCTTCAACCAGGCGGTCTGCATGACCAGGATGGCGTAGCCGGCGGAGTGCGACTTGTTGAACGCGTAGGACGCGAACTCGAGAACGTCGTCCCAGATGCGCTGGGCGGTCTCGCGCTTGTAGTTGTTGCGCTCCGCACCGTTCATCCAGTGGTCGTAGATGGTCTCGTCCTCGCCGTCGGACCACTTGAAGACCTGGTCCGTGAGCATCTTGATCTTCTTCTTCGCAACGGGCTTACGGATACGGGAGTCCGATTCGCCCTTGGAGAAGCCGCACATCTCGACCGAGATGAGCATAACCTGCTCCTGGTAGACCATGGTGCCGTAGGTCTCGCCCAGGATGCCGTCGAGGCGCGGGTCGTAGGAGACCGCGGGCTCCTTGCCGTTCATGCGGTTGATGTAGCTCGTGACCATGCCGGCGCCCAAGGGGCCCGGGCGGTACAGGGCGATCAGAGCGACCACGTGCTTGTACTCGGTGGGCTTCATGTTCTTGATGGTGGCCGTCATGCCCGCGGACTCGACCTGGAAGACGCCCGCGGTGCGGCCCGCGCTCATGAGCTCGAAGATCTTGGGATCGTCGAAGGGAATCTTGTCCGGGTCGATATCGATGCCGTAGTTCGCCTTGATGTTGGCCTTGGCCTTCGAGATGACCGTGAGGGTGCGCAGGCCCAGGAAGTCCATCTTGAGCAGGCCCATGTCCGCAACGGTATGGCCTTCGTACTGGGTGATCTCGACGCCGCCCTTGGTATCGAGCTTGGTGGGCACGTGCTCGTTCACCGCGTCGCGGCAGATGAGGACCGCGCACGCGTGCACGCCCTCGCCGCGTGTCAAGCCCTCGATGGAGAGCGCGGTGTCGATGATGCGCCGGGCGTCGTCGTCCTGGCGGTAGGCGTCGGCGAAGTCCGGGCTGTAGAGGTCCTCCTTGCCCGGCTGCTTCTCGAGCACCTGCTTGAGCTTCACACCCGGATCGGCCGAGACCATCTTGGACAGGCGCTGGCCCATGTAGACGGGGTAATCCAGCACGCGCGCGGCGTCGTTGATGGCCTGCTTGGCCTTGATGGTGGAGTACGTGATGACGTGGGTGACCTTCTCGGGGCCATAGAGCTGTCGAACATGCTCGATGACCTCGAGGCGCCGCTCATCGTCGAAGTCCATATCGATATCGGGCATCTCGGTACGTTCGGGAGAGAGGAACCTCTCGAACATGAGGCCGTTCGATAGCGGGTCGAAGGTGGTGATGTCCATGGCGTAGGCGACGAGCGCGCCCGCGGCCGAGCCACGGCCGGGGCCGACGCCGATGCCGTTTTGCTTGGCCCAGCGCACGTACTCCGCGACGATGAGGAAGTAGGCCGCGAACCCCTTGTCGCAGATGACCTTGTATTCGAACTCGAAGCGCTCGCGGATGTCGACGCCGTTGATCTCTCGTCCGTCCCAGTCGTCGCCGTAGCGCAGGGCGAGGCCCACCTCGCACTCGCGACGGAACTGGCTCTCGTGCGTCTCGCCCTCGTCGAGCAGCGGGTAGTTGGGCAGGATGATGCTGTCCCAGTCGAGCTCGACGTCGCATTTCGCGGCCAGCTCGACCGTGTTGTCGCACGCCTCGGGGCAGTACGGGAACATCGCGCGCATCTCGTCTTCGGTCTTCATGTAGAACTCGGAGCCCTGCATGCGCATGCGGTTGGGGTCGTCCACCTTGGAGTTCATGCCGATGCACATCATGACGTCCTGGATGGGGGCGTCGTCGCGCGTAAGGTAGTGGAAGTCGTTGGTGGCGATGACCTTGACGCCGATCTGCTTCGCGATCTCAATGAGCTGGCGGTCCATCTGCTCGTCGGTCATGCCGGAGTCGGTGGTGATGCCGTGCTCCTGGATCTCGATGTAGAAGCTGCCGGGCTCGAAGAGGTCGCGGAAGGTCTCGGCCCACTGAAGGGCCGACGCCATGTCGCCGCGGTCGATGCACTTGGGGATGATGCCGGCGATGCACGCCGAGCTGGCGATAAGGCCCTCGCGGTGGCGGCGCAGGTTGTCCAGGGTGACGCGCGGCTTGTAGTAGAAGCCGTCGACCGCGGCCTCCGACACCGTCTGCATGAGGTTGACGTAGCCCTGCTCGTTGCGGGCGAAGAGCACCATGTGGTAGAGCTCGGGCTTGCGGTCGCGCGCGAGCGTGTCGTCCGGGGTGAAATAGACCTCGCAGCCGAAGATGGGCTTGATGACCAGGGGCGGCTTGGTGGAGTCGAGTCTGCCCTCGGCATCCCAGGCGGCCATGTCCTTCTGGAACTGAGCGTACGCGCGCGGGTCGGCCTCGGGATCGGGCTGCTCGAGCTCGTCGCGGCGCCCCTTCTCGAGGAACGACTTATCGTGGCTCCAGGTCTTATACTCGGGCGTCCCATGGTTGATGGCGTCGCAGGCCAGGCCGAGCTCGGGGATACCGTACATGTAGCCGTGGTCGGTGAGCGCCACCGCCGGCATGCCGAGGTCGACCGCGCGCTTGACCATATCCGAGATACGGGTCGCGCCGTCGAGCATCGAGTACTCGGAGTGGTTGTGTAGGTGGACGAATGCCATGTGCCGTTGTCTCCGATCTGATGTGCTAAAGAATCTGCTTGGGCGCGAAGCGAACGGGCGACGCACGCGTTACGCGGCCCCGCCCGCCTCGACCCTCTTTCGAACGCTACCGATTGTAACCGAGCATGCGGACATCCGTTCGTATAGAGCGAGTGCCATTCGAAAGCACCATAGATAAAAAGCGCGGCCCGATTAATCTCAAGGCCGCGCTTCTTGTTCCTTACGTATTATCAAGCTGTCAATCTACAGCTTGATTTTTCCGTCCATCCTATGGATGAATGCCGCCATATCGCAGCGAACCACCGTGCCATAGGGCTTGAAGGTTCCATCCGGGAAGCCCGTTGAAACGCCCTCGCCCGCAAGCCACATGATATCTTCGGCATGTGGAGTAGCATCGCTGACGTCCAAGAAGGATGAGCTTTCTGTCAACGGCGATCCGCCTGCCATGCGACGCAGGAACGCCGCCATATCACAACGCGTCACCGTTGCATAAGGTTTGAAAGAGCCGTCTGGAAAGCCTGCAGCTATTCCCGCAGAAGCCATCCATAGAATCTCTCGGGCATGCGGAGTGGAAAACCCGACATCAGAGAAGCGCGACCAATCGGACGAAGACGGATCGAATTCGGGCGAGCCAGCCAATCTGTAGAGAAATGCCGCCATGTCGCAACGTGCGACTTCCGTATACGGTCGATACTCTAACCCCATGCCTGTATCCCATCCCGCGGAGACACCTTCCGCAAACAGCCAATTGATATCGAAAACATGCGGCGTTGATGCGGTGACATCGCTGAACATGCTTTGTGGCTGGCTTAAGATGACTCGATACGAGCTGCCCTCGGTGGACGTATGCTTTCCCGAAACCCTGACACAGTAGTCGCCAGCAGGCAGAACGCCGCAATTGAATACCTGATAAGCCGTAACCCCTCGGTCGCCCTCTGTTACAAATAAACACGGGGCATTATCGGAGCCAGCATTTATCCTCACCTGGTTCCCCGAAGCATCCAACAGCGCGAACTCAACATCTGGAAATGCCCAGCAATCCAAAATGACATTACCCGGCTCATCAAGGCTCACCTTATAGAAATCGGTATCCATATAGCCAAGCCCGCGGCCGCTTTGTTGATAGTTCAAAACGGCCCCATGAATATTCCGAGCCGAATCTACCGAATTCGCGCTCACGAGTTCGTTGTTATCTTCAAGCTCGTACGTATAGCCAAGCGGTCCCCAATAATCGCTACCGGGAACGGTTGAGTAACGAATGTTCAGCCAGCTACCCGATCGGTTATTCGGCTCAAAGGTGATTCGCACATAATAATTACCAACAGGGAGACAGACGGGATCGACAACCAGCTCGTTAGTCCACTCATGAACATCGCCCAGATCATATAATTCCCCATTTGGACCCTCAAGCTGAAAATGAGCATAATCTGAAGAGCCAAGGCTGAATGCGCTCTCCAGTCTAATTTGTGCAGACTGTTCAATTTCGATCTTATACAACAGCTCGGTCTGCCCTGCGGCAATATAAGTTTGGGTGCGATTTCCCTCGCGCAAAATGGCGGTACAATCCAGCGCATACGCTCCGGAAACGGGCACCAAAACAAGAAGCACCCCCAACAAGGCTGCTAGCACCCTACGAATCAAACGCATGATAGAATCCCTTCCCTACTCCCGTGAGACCAAACATAGAGGCTCTGACACGCCATCAGCCATGCACACTCTATCATCTTAGCCCATCCGAACGCACTAGCAAGATTGTCTGGCACGATAGCCCGTGTATCCTACTCGACAGCCGAGCGCCCGCGATCGAGCTCCAAGTAGAGCAGCGGATAGAGGTCGCCCTGCTCATCGAGGTCGGTGCGGCGATATGTACGGAACCCCATATGCTTGTAGAAATCAACCGCACGCGGATTCTGCTCGTTGACGGTGACGCGCGCGACCCCATGGCAATCGACAGCGCGTTCCACCAGCGCGCGACCGGCACCGATCCCATGCGCGCACGGTTCCACGAAAAGCATCTCGAGGCAATCTCTATCCGCGCCCGCGAACCCCAACGTATCTCCCGCGGCGTTCAAGGCGACGAGCAGAACAGGAACCTCTCGGATCAAACCGGGAACAAGTCCCGTATGCACTCGACGTCACCCGCCTTGAGAAACGAATGCGTCGCGCGGACGGAACGCTCCCACAGCGCGGTCAGCGCATCGATGAGCTCGGGAGCGCGCAAGGATGCGGCCTCCACCTTCATGTCACCAACCCCTTTCAACATGGCATCCGAACCGCCTCGTGAACGGATGCGAAACCTCGACGGAAGGTCGTCTTGCCCGCTTCGAACCTCAAGCCGAGCGTAGCCAGAGCGCGATTGGCCAGCATCCCAAATACGCAGCTATTCGGCGCAAGGCAAAGCGTCCGTCCCAAAATGACGCCGCGGCTCTTGGACTCGTCGACCTAGCGTTCGGCGACGGCCTCCGCGGTATACACGACCACCTGGGGTTGGGCGGGAGCCGACGGATCGGGCACCTCCACGCGGACGAACTTGAGGGCAACGTCGGTGTAACCCGCGCGGCGCAGGACATCGGCGTAGACGCGGGCTTGCAGGGCGTGCTTCTCCCGCAATTGCTCGGGCGACTCGGCCGGGCTGCCGCCCGTCTTGTAGTCGATGAGCAGCGCGCGCGTCGGCTGCGCGGGATCGGTGCACAGCAGGTCGATGGCGCCCTCGGCGAACTCGCCGAACTCCTCGGAAAACTCGTCCATGCCGAGCGTGTAGAACGGCACCTCCGCGCGGCGGCACGGCCAGGAAAGCGCCTCTGCCCGCACGTCGCTGGCCAGCCAGCGCGCCATCGCCTCGTCGAAGCGCGCGCGCTGCTCGGGCGTGCAGCCCCAGTAGCGGCAGAGCGCATCGGCGCGCTCGACGGGAAGCTCGTCGCGGTCGAGCTCGATGAGCCACTGGCAGGCGGCGTGGAATGCGCTGCCCAATGCGGTGGGATCGCCCACGCGGGCGGCAGCGAGCGCGGCATCGCGCTCCTCGCGCAGCGCAGCGACCTCATCGGCCGTCGCAGCCTCGCTCGCCGGGGCGCCCTCGCCTGCCGAAGCATGCGAACCAGCCGCAGCGCGGTCCTCCTCCTCGGCATGGAGCGCCGCCGAGATGGACGAGTAGCTATACGACGAGCGCGCGGGACGAGCAGCCGGGACGACGCGCCGATACACCGAGCCCGGCTCGACCACGGTGAAGCTATCGAGTTCCTCGGCGGGGGCGGGGGCGGCGTCGGACGCCGGAACGGAAGCGGCTTCGGCCTCCCCCGCGGCCTCGGTAGATGCGCGCGCGTCCGCCGGCAGCGGCGCGCCTGCCACGAGACGGCCCTCGGAAACGAAAGCGTTGGGCTCGTAGGCCACCCCGCCGCTCACGAAGCCCTTGAGCGCGATGAGCTCGAAATCCCCCGGCTGCGCGTTGTCGAACACCAGGCGGTCGCAGGCGAGCGACGCGCCTTCATCGGGCAGGATGCGCTCGAGCACCGAAGGCGTGAGGTCGCGCTCGGGCTTGAGGGCGAGCTCGGCCACGCGACCGCGACCGACCTCGGCATCGAGCGCGAGCAGGCACACCTCGCGCGCACGCGTCATGGCGACGTAGAGCAGGCGCGAGCGCTCCTCCAGCGCGAGCCGGTCCTCCTCGTCGCGCATCGACATCCAGGCCTCCGCGGCCGACCCCGTGGCGCAGACGTCGTCGACGAGGCTCGCATCGAGCCATGGGCCCGTGGCCCCGCTGCCCGATAGGAACTTCTTGAACTGCTTCTCGACCTCGGATCCGTCGACGAAATTGCCCGCCGAATCGCGACCGTGCGGGAAGCGCGCGGGCAGCGCCGCCACGCCCACGGTGCCGTCCTCGCGACGCGCCATCTGCATGCGGTCGCCGTTCGGGCGAATACCGAAGCACTCGGAGACCGCCACCACCGGGAACTCGAGGCCCTTGCTCGCGTGCACCGTCATGATGCGCACGGCGTTGCCGCCCTCCTCGTTCAGCGCGCCGGGTGCCTGCTTGCCGGACAGAAAGCGGTCGTAGGCGAGCGCCACTTGACGCGGGGAGCACCCGACCTCGGCCTCCGCCTCGGCGATCGCGTCGAGCGCCTTGAGGACGTTGGCGGCGGCCGCGCGCCCCTCGGCGCCGCGCGCCTCCAGACGGACCATCCAGCCCGACTCGTTCACCACATCGCGCGCGATCCGGGCCAGGCTGTCGCGGCCCACGCGCCGCAGCGCGGGACGCAGGACGGCGCGGGCGCGGTCGAGCAGGGGCAGCTCCCCGAAGCCGGGCGCGTCCTCGTCGCTCATCAGACCGGCATCGATATTGCGGCGACGGGTCTCCCCCGTCTGCTGGTCGAGCGCGGTGGAGAGCGCCAGGAACTCCTGGGCGCCCAGGGCGAACAGCGGAGAAGCCAGCAGCGGGGCCAGGCCCTGCGCCGTATCCATGAGGTTGCCGAGCGTGTACGCGAGCGCGCGGACCGTCTTGGCCTCCTCGGTGCCCGAGAAGACCGAGCCGCCGCTGATCACGCAATCGAGCCCCTCGGCGCGCATCGCGTCGGCGTAGACGCCGGCCCGCGGCATGCCGCCCAGCAGCAGCACCATGCCACCCACGGGCTGGCCCGCATCGGCGAGCGCGCGGAAGCGGCGCGCGATGGCCGCGGCCTTGGCCGCCGTGCGCTCCTCGGTGGTACCGCCTGCGACGAGCAGGGCCTGGCGGCGCGAGGCGCCCGCGGCGCGCAGGCCGTCGTCGCGGCCATCATGCGGCAGCAGGTTGAGGAAGCTCGGCATGATACCGCCCTGCTCGTCGTCGAACACGCGCGCCACGTATTCCAGGATCTCCGCATGGCTGCGGAAGTTCTTGACCAGCTTCACCACGGAGCCTTGGGCGGACGCGGCAGCGCTCGCTCGCTCCCCTGCCGACGCGGCCCCCTGCTCGATGCGGCGCTGGGCGCGGCGGAAGACCTCCACCTCCGCGCCGCGGAACCGGTAGATCGATTGCTGGGCGTCGCCCACCGTGCACAGCGCGCGACCGCCCTCGCCCGTAAGGAAGTTGATGAGGTCCACCTGCTGCTGGTCGGTGTCCTGGAACTCGTCGATCATCACCATGGCGAACTTGCTCGCATAGACCTCGCGAATGGACGCGTGGTCGCGCAGCGCCTCGTACGTACGGCGCAGCAGGTCGTTGTTATCCAGCGCCGAGCGCTCCTCCTTGAGCGCGGCGTATTCCGCCGCCACCGCGCGCGCCAGGCCCATCAGCTCATCGAGGGCGTCGGCGCCGGTAGCGATATAGGCGTTGATAAACGCGTCGGCCGCCTCGGCCTTGAGCAGCGCCACCTGCTCCTTGGGAAACGCCTTGCTCGCACGGGGCATCCCGCATGCCAGCATGCAGGCCGCGAGGTCGTCGCGCGTGCGCGGACCCGCCAGGTACGCCTCGATGGCCGCGATGGCCGCCTGGGCCGTCTCGGCGGCCTTGGCACTCGCCTCCAGGCACGGGCGATACGCATCGAGCAGGCCCGAGAAGTCGACAGAGCCGCGCGCGAACTTGATGTCGTCGAAGCCGTTTCGCGCCGCGCTCGCGCGCTCGAGCAGCGTGCGCACCAGCTGGCGCGCGCTCGTGCCCGCCTCGCGGCCACCCGGGCCCACCTCGCCCGTGAGCGGGAACCACGTCTGCAGCGCATGCAGCCCGCCGCGCTCGCGCGCGATCACGCGGTCGACGGCGCGGTCCATAAGCGGGCCGGACACCGACTCGTCGAGCACCGTGAATTCGGGGTCGATACCCAGCTCGAGCGCGTGGGCGCGCAGGATGCGGGCGCACATGCCGTGGATGGTCGAGATCCACGCATCATCGACCTGCAGGGCGATCTCGTCCATGCCCTCTTCGACCAGCGCGCCGCGCACGCGCTCGCGAATCTCCGCCGCGGCATCCTTGGTGAAGGTAATGGCCAGCACCTGGTCCAAACCGGTGATGAACGGACCGGACTCAGGCGAGAGGGCCCACAGGATGCGGCGCGTGACGGTGAAGGTCTTGCCCGAGCCCGCGCCCGCCGACACGAACAGCGGCCGGTCGAGCGTGGTCACGATATCGCGCTGCTGGGGCATCAGTGTTGAAAGGTCCATAAGCTATGCGTTCCTCCGCTCGAATCCGAGGTCGTGGTTGAAGCTGCAGCGCGCAGCGGGCGTGGGCGCGGCCGTGACGACGCCGGCCTCGAGCTCGTCGAGGCGGCGCGAGATGGTCTCCTCCACGCGGTCGAGCAGGGCCTCGAACCCCATGGTGCCGCCGCGCTCGACATCGGGGAAGCCGGCGGCGAGACCGGGCACGCGGCCGTCTCCCGGCTCCTGCTCGGCGAACTCCTCGGACACGGCGCCGCGCATCGCGGGCTTGGAGCCCTTGGTGGCGAAGTAGATGCCGCCGCGTGCATCGAGCGCCAGCTCGGAGCGGCGCAGGGCCTGGGCGTAGATGAGCGTCTGCGTGTGCTCGGGCAGCCAGTCGGGATCGTCCGCCGGCACCGTCCCGTCCTTCTTCGCAACCGTGGGATCGGCCAGCTTGAACGCGTTCACGTCGGAGCGGTGCTTGTAGTCGATCACCATCGCGCGGTTCTCGGCATCCACGTCCACGCGGTCGATGCGGCCGCCGAGCGGACGCCCGGCATACTCGACACCCAACTCGTTGAACGAGTATTCCAGGTACATGGGCGCGAACGGCGCCAAGGCGCCCGCTTCGTAGCGCAGCACGCCCTCGAGCTGCGGCAAGATTTCGTCGACCTGCACGCGCTGCAGGGCGCCGTGGGGTACGAGGGCGCCCGAGCTCGACGTCTTGTTGCGCTCGTGCTCGGCGCGGACCTCGTCGAAGACTTCGCGCAGCACCTCGATGCACGCGTCGAGGTTGCGCTCGGTCACGCGCGGGACTCCGTCTTCGATCAGGCGCTCGTGCAGGCGATAGAGCACGTCGTGCACGAAGTTGCCCTTCTCCATGTTGCCGAAACCGGCATCGAGCGAGGCGGGGCGCACGCGCGAGGACATGAACCAGCACAGCGGGCAGCTCGCATAGCTCTCGATCTGCGACGCCGAGAGCTGGCGAGGCACCAGGCGCTCCGGGTCCTTCGGGTCGCGCTGATAGAGCACCAGATAGGGCACGGCGTCCTCGCCGAGGCTCTGGGGCGGCAGGCAGGAGACGCGCCGGCGCTTCATGTGCGCGGTCGCCGCGGGGTCGAGGTCGCGCACGATGTCGCCCTCGCCCACCATGCGCACGCGGGGCGCGATGCCGGCGGCGCGCTGGCGCGCGAGCAGCTCGGTCCAGATGGCGGCGGGATAGCGGTCCTTGGCCTGGCGGTCGTGCGTCACACGCGCGAGCACCACCTCGCCGCGCGCCGCCGCCATGGCGCGTGCCATGAGGTCGCGCATGCGCGCCGCGGGCTCGAGCTCCACCGGCGCGAACGAGAACGCCGATGCGAGCTCGGCAAGCGGCCCCTCCTTGTGCGCCAACGGGAAGCTGTCGATATCTACATCGGCCACGAACAGCGCGTCGATGGAGCCCGCATCCAGCAGGGCGGCGTCGGCGAGCGTCATGAAGCGCACGACGGGCTGCGCGGAGGTATCGGCGCCGTCGGGGCCGGTATGGGCGAAATCCGCCGATTCGCTGCGCGCCGCCGCCGTGACCGACAGCATGTCGAGCACCGAGACGGCTGCCGCCTGCGGCACGTCCAGCGCATGCGCCTGGTCGAGCACGAGCTCGATGGCCCGCGCCGCCATGGTGACCTCGATGTTGGCGCGCACCGTACCGCCCGTCCAGCCAAAGGCCGAACCCGGCAGCGCGGAGGCCACCGTGCACAGCGCCTTGAGCGCAGAAACCGGGCGATCCTGCATGAGATAGCTCACCACGCTGGAGCACACGGCGGGCACCTGCGCGTACGGGTTGGCGGGGTCGAGCTTCTTGCGCGACGCCTCAGCCTGCGTCTGGACGCCCTGCAGCGCGCGCAGGACGCCCTCAGGGCCCAGCGCGCGATTGGAGCGCAGCTTCTTGTCGAACCGGCGCGCCGCGAAGGCATCGACACCCGACAGCGGGGAATACAGCCAGTCGGTCAGCTCGGGCGCGGGCCACCAAAGGTCGGCGCGCTCCAGGCTCTCGCCCGCCTCCTGCATACGGCCCACGAGGTCGAGCAGCGCGGTGAACTGGCACCCCACCTGCGTATCGCCGAACCGACAGGACACGGGGGCCTCGCAGGCGATGCCGCGGGCGGCCAGGCGCTCCGAGACCGCTTCGAACGCATCGGCCGGACGGGCCGCCGCAACCACGACGTCGCGGCCCGCGCCCACCAGCTCCGCGATGGCGTCCGCGTAGGCCGCAGCCCGCACATGCGGACCGGCGGCCTCGACAAACGTGGGTACGGGCGCGGCGTCGGGTGTAGGCGCGGCGTCGGGTGCGGGCTTCTCGTCCAACACGACGACCTCCTGCGCACCCAGGGCGCGTGCCAGCGAGCCCTGCTGCGCGTTCAACAGGAACGCCGCATCACCGACGCGCGAGATGCTGCGAACGAGCCGCATGATATGGGCGGGAAGCGCCGTGACATCGCGGACGGCGACGAAGCGCGCGCAGGCGGGGCGCCCGTCCCCGACGATGCGCGCGAGCAGGCACGCCGCCTCGGACGCCTCGACCAAGCCGCGCTCGGCTAGCGCGGCGGCATAGCGCTCAACCAGGCCGAACACCACGTGCTCGGCATCGCTCGAGGCGACGGGGGCCTCCTTCTCGAGCGCCGGCGCGGGCACGATGGCCGGCAGCAGCGCCGCGGCGATATCCGCGAGCAGGCACACGGTACCCGGATTGCCGCGCAACGGCGCGAGCTCTTCCGGCTGGGCGACGGCGACGATACTCGCCATGAGCATGCGCCGCTCGATGGGCGTCGCGATTCTGCGGCCGTCGCCGAGCAGCTCCCAGATCCCCGCGACCCACGTCGCCGGCGTCGCCACGTCGATGCCCATGCCGGCGCCCGCGCGAGCCAGGGTGGCGCGGCACCGTTCGCGCTCGGCAAAGGAGGCAACGAGCAGCGTTGCCCTGCCGTAGGTTTTTGCGGCATCGATGAGCAGCGAAACCTCCGCCGCCGACAGCGATGACCCCGATGTTGTCCCGTATACCGTAAGCGCCATGCTCTCCGTCCTCGATCGAAGTTGACTCCCCCTATCCTACACGCCCGTGCGGACAGATTGCGAAGGCTCGGAGAAATCGCCTTTCATGCGGCTCCGCTTGCAAAAGCGAACGGGCCCGGCGCGCTGAGCGCAGCCGGGCCCGTCCCGCAGCTTCACTTTGCCAATAGTCGGCCCTGCAATCCTTGAGCCGCATGCCGCTAGTGCTGATTACCGCCATTCGACCTCAACGTCAGAACGAGCATCCAGATCGACCCAACGAGGCATGCGATCGATCCCAAGGATCGAATCGCCTGAACGCTCCCAGGGCCATACTTCTCCAAGATGCCACATGCGTCAATGATGAAACTCGCCCCCAGGCCGGCGCCCATGAGCGCGAGACAAAGAATGAACTTCACCATATTCGATCGATGCCTCATGGTAGTCATGGCGTCTGAAACTCCACTTCGGAAACCTGGGTATGGACTTTATTTTTATACCCTGGATCTGTATAGAAATTAGTTACATATCGCATCATTTTTTTCGGAGAATCACAGTAGTACGAAATCGTCTCAAAATACTTGGGTTTATTGAGCGTTGCAACCGCAGCAATCGCACTCGCGATAGACGATATTACCGCATAGGGCAAGTTCAAGCCCTTAGCGGTTATCGCCGCAATAATAGACCCTAAAGACAATGCGTCAGAATTAATCTGATATCTATTGCTTGTCATTTTGACACACGTGCGGTCCGAAGCATCGTTCGAAAGCTCAAGCGACGCAATCAAAACGCCATCTACATACAAATCATTTCCGAGGCTGTCAACAAGAATCAAGTCACCGTTATCGTAGTTTAGAACGATGGATGTCCCACCCTCTCCGGGCATTTTTGTCGCATAAACGGTTTCACCGGTCTCATTGTCGACCACTTTAACACCAGGGTCCTGGTCCTCTATGATGAATCGATTCACCGCTTTTGAATCCTCGGCATCGGCTACAGAGCTCTGTAACGCCCGCGCGTCAGCAGGACGCCATGCAACTGAACACACTCCAAGGCCCAGGCACGCAAGAAGACCTCTGCGAGTCATTTCGCAACGATTATTCTTGATCCTATCCGACATGCTAAACCTCTCCTTTCACTTATTGGACACCTAAAATCTAAACACCTCCCTTCAGCCCATCGGTTATATAGGATTGTTAGAAGCCACCATCTACAAGGCAATACCAATCGCCCAATCCCTGAATGGCTATATATTTTGGATAGACGGTCTTGGAATATACGATTTTGTTGCATACCAATTAACTAGCTATGCGCATCAGAAGCAGAGGACGGGCTCGGCGCGCGCAGAGCGC
>OBIU01000065.1_pt1 | contig 72391 bp, 76 predicted proteins | sample 1519871 | NCBI WGS metagenome assembly OBIU01 (sample SAMN04209229, study PRJEB22552) | human gut metagenome | biome: gut; material: feces | host: Homo sapiens | place: USA: Oklahoma
GTTGCCGCCCGCGGGCGCGAACCGGCAGCCGGTCCCGTTAGCGGTCCTCGGAGGCGCAGGCCGACGCCTTCACCTTCAGAAGCACCATCACGAGACTCACGCCGAGGATGATGTGGCCCACGCCGGCGATACCCGAGATGGCGGCGTTCGCGCCGCTGGACAGCGGGGTCTGAAGGACCTGCAGCGTACCGCGCACCAGCATCATGACCACGCTGAGATTGAGGCCGATCTGATACGGAACGAGCAGGCCGCCGATCTTCCGGGATACCTGGAAGTTCTTCTCCAGCAACATCAGCAGCAGGAAGAACGCCGTCCCGAGTAGAAGGAAATGGGGATGGACGAACCCCAGCGCCGTCGCGCCCTCGAACCCGTTGAACTTGGTGAACTCCCGATAGAAGACGCCGCCCGCGAGCGCGAGGACGGCATAGACGATGGATAGGTTCGCATACTTTTTCATGGTGCCCCCAAATCGACTTGGATCATCGTTACCGGCACTATACCCGAATCCTGAACCGTGTTCATCGTAAATGAACAGAGTTCATAACTCATTGATACCAGTATGGTTCCATTATCGAGTGCACCCGGCCGCGGCTTGGCAGCGCGCCATGGACCGGTGTCCCCACCAGGTCGTTCGCATGGATCATCTTGTAAGCGGGATTGGTCGACCGCGCCCTTTTGCGCGGTTATCGAACATCATCCGCCAGTGATTTTTTCAAGTCAAGACTGGTATTGCAAACGGTGCGACCTAAGATAAAGGTAATCCGCCCCCCGCGGAGCAACTGGGTGAACCGTCGCGTTTTTCTAGGGAGCCCACACAGTCGTTTCTGGTACAGGTATCCTTCGTTGTTAAGGACGCTGGAAAGGACGATGAGGGCACCCACCTGGTAATAGGTGGGTTCATTTCGTGAAGTGGGGGGCGGTTTTTTCATGCCGCGGCGCCGGATACCGAGGGGATGCGCGCAAGAATCGATCCACTTCGCAACGTTTTTTCTTTTTCTCATTGACACCGTCGGCGCGATGGCTAAAATAAAGTCTCGTCCTGGGGACGTAGCTCAGCTGGGAGAGCGCTGCCGTCGCATGGCAGAGGCCGAGGGTTCGATTCCCTTCGTCTCCACCACAGGATTTTTTGGAGCCACCTTCGGGTGGCTCTTTTGCTATCTCGGCACCCCGCCGTGCCTGCGCCCCGCTACGCCCCCGAAGCGACGGGCAGTCCCTATTCTGCTATGACCGTGTTTATGAACGGCGCGCGATTCGCGACGGTCCAACTTCGGTATCATGGGTGCATTATTGGTTTTTCGACCGTTAGTGGTATTCCCGTGACGCTTGCCCTTCCCTACATATGCCTGGCAGCCGCCGCATTCATCACGACGCTCGCCCTTACGCCGCTCGCGAAGAAGATCGCGGTGCGCGTCGGCGCCGTCGACTACCCCTCTAAGCGGCGCATCAATACGAAGCCCACGCCGCGCCTCGGCGGCCTCGCCATCTTCGGCGGCCTGATCGTCGCCTGCGCCCTGCAGATCTACGGCACCATCAACTGGGGCTGGCCCTCGGCGCTCATCCCGCATCCCAGCATGGAGATCAACTACCCCATGCTGGCGCTCTCCTTCCTCGTGATCTTCGTGACCGGCGCCGCGGACGACATCGTCCAGCTCACGCCCAAGATGAAGCTGGCCGGCCAGCTCATCGCCGCGATCATCGCAGCCGCGAGCGGCCTGCTCATCAACGTGGTGGTCAATCCCTTCGCATCGGGCGGGGAGATATCGCTCGGCTTCTTCGCCTACCCCATCACCATCATCTACCTCGTCGCGTACACCAACATCATCAACCTGATCGACGGGCTCGACGGGCTGGCATGCGGCATCAGCGCCATCGCCGCCTGCTCCATGTTCTCGTTCGCCATCCTGGGAGGACGCTCCGACGCCGCCGCGCTCTCCATCGCGCTCATCGGCGCCTGCCTCGGCTTCTTGCGCTACAACTTCCATCCCGCCAGCATCTTCATGGGCGACTCGGGCTCGCTGCTCCTGGGCTTCGCCCTCGGATCTATTTCGCTGCTCAACGTGACGCGCACCGCCGCGCTCACCTCGCTCATCATCCCCCTCATCGTCGCCGGCGTCCCCATCATCGACACGTTCTCGGCGATCATCCGCCGCATGCGGGCGCACGTGAGCATCGGCCAGGCGGATAAGGGGCACATCCACCACCGCCTCATCGAGGAAGGCTACGACCAGCGCCAAGCCGTGCTCCTCATCTACCTGTGGTGCATCCTGCTGAACCTCGGCGCCGCCGCGATCAACCAGGTGGAGGTCCAGTGGCGCATCGTGATCTTCCTCGCCCTGCTGCTGCTGTCCGCGGGCTTCGCCATGAGGCTCCATCTGTTCGAACCCGTCCTGCGCCACCACTACAACCCCAAGACGCAGCAAGACGAGATCGTCACGCCCGACAACCCGGCATTCGCGCAGGAAGTCGAGGCGGAGCGCGAGCACCACGAGCAGATACGCTCGAAGCTCAAGACCAAGGCGCGCCGAGGCGCCTCAGGCAGCAAGGGGGGCACGGGGAACGAGCGGTAGCGCATCGACCCCGCCGGACACGACCGTCCGGACCCTCCCCGCTTTCGACAGGAGCCGCCAACGGAAAGGCCCGCCGCCTTCCACGGCGATCGAAGCGCCGACCTCCGAACAATCACCTTCATCCCCATATCCGGCAACTCAACAGGAACAGGAGTCACCATGCCCAACGAGCTCAGCTACGAAGTCAGCCTGGAGCGCAGCAACCAGATCCGCGCCGACCTCCCGCTGCACCCCGAGAAGTACACCATGCTCACCGGCGACCGCCCCACCGGCCGCCTGCACCTCGGGCACTATTTCGGCACGCTCAAGAGCCGCGTCGAACTGCAGGAGCTAGGCGTGCACACCAACGTGCTCATCGCCGACTACCAGGTCATCACCGACCGCGACAGCACGGACAACATCCAGGACAACGTCTACAACATGGTCATCGACTACCTGGCCTGCGGCCTCGACCCCGACAAGACCATGATTTACACGCATTCCGCGGTTCCCGCATGCAACCAGCTCATGCTGCCGTTCCTCTCGCTCGTCAGCGAGGCGCTGCTGCAGCGCAACCCCACGGTTAAGGCCGAGATGGAGGCTTCCGGCCACGAGCTCACCGGCCTGCTCCTCACCTATCCCGTGCACCAGGCCTGCGACATCCTGTTCTGCAAAGGCAACGTGGTCCCCGTGGGCCGCGACCAGCTGCCGCACATCGAGCTCACCCGCACCATCGCCCGCAAGTTCAACAACCGCTACGGCAACGTGTTCCCCGAGGTCGACGCGCTGCTGTCCGACACGCCGCTGCTGCCGGGCCTCGACGGCCGCAAGATGAGCAAGTCCTACGGCAACGCCATCAACATCTCGATGACCGCCGAGGAGACCGCAAAGCGCATCAAGAAGAGCCAGACGGACGGCGAGCGCATGATCACCTTCGATCCCGAGGCGCGTCCCGGCGTGTCCGGCCTGCTCTCCACCGCCGCGATCTGCACCGGCCGCTCCGAGGTCGAGATCGCCGAGGAGATCGGCATGAGCGGCTCCGGCGCGCTCAAGAAGTACGTCACCGAGAGCGTGAACGAGTACTTCGCCCCCATCCGTGCCCGCCGCGAGGAGCTCGTCCAGGACATGGACTACGTCAAGGACGTGCTGCGCGAGGGCAACCGCCGCGCCAACGAGGTGGCCGAGGCCACGCTCGCCGAGGTTCGCGAGGCGATGGGCATGGTCTACTAAGACCGCCCAGGCGCGCCGTGCACCGCGGCGTCCGATGGCGGCGGCGCACGGACGCTTCGACCAGCTTATTCTCAAACGGGAGCGCACGGTTTCGCGCTCCCGTTTCTTGTATCCAACGGAAGGATCCCGTATGTACAGACTCGTGGTGAGCGATATGGACGAGACGTTTCTCGACGAGCACCATCGCATCCCCGCAGCGAACGTCCGCGCGCTCGAGCGCATGCATGAGCTGGGCATCCGCTTCGCTCCGTCCTCGGGCCGCCCCTATGCCTCCATCGCGGACAACCTGGCGGCCCTGCCGCCCCATCTGCTCGAAGACCTCTATATCGTTTCGTACAACGGAGGCTTCATCAACCGCTACGGCGATCCCGAGCCGCTCACGCGATGCGGCATCACACCCCAGGCGGCCGAGGCGCTCTACCGCCTGGGGCTCGAGCGCGGCCTCTGCGTTCACATCTATACCGAGGGCGGCGACGTCTACGCCTGCGATGCCCCCGACGGCGAGCATCGCTACCTCGCGAGCCTCTCCTTCGTGCGCTTCTTCGAATCGAACGCCCATCCGACGCTCTCGTTCCTCGCAGGGACAAACGTGGTGAAGGTGATATTCATGAGCGAGGATTTCGCCGAACTCAAACGCGTGGGCGGCGAGCTCGACGGCGCGGCGCGCGACCTGGGCTTGGAGACAACCTACTCCTCTGGACGCTACCTCGAGTTCATGCCCGCCGGCGTCGACAAGGGCGCGGGCTTGCGCCGCCTGGCAGCGCTGTTGGAGATTCCGCTCGAGCAATGCGTGGGCGTGGGAGATTCGGCAAACGACCTCGCGATGATCAAAGCGGCGGGCCTGGGCGTGGGCGTCGCCAACGTTACCGACGACGTGCGCCCCTTCTGCGATGCCGTGCTGGAGACCACGGGTATGGCGGGCGCGTTCGAGGAGCTGGTCGAGCGGTATCTAGAGCCCGCGGCGAACGAGGCCTGACGCCGTATGCGGGTCCCAGCGAGATCCGTCGCGTGAAGCGGGGCGGACGCCGAGCAAGACGCTAAAGTATGCCATAGTTAACTTGTGGAGACCCTGTGTTCCCCTGACAGTTTGGTTTGCCATGGCTAACTCTTTGCTATAGTACCGCTAACAGCAAAACGGTCGCAGGCGAACTTAGAGAGACCGGGTTGCTCGAAAATCGCGTCCCCTCCCCTCTGCGCGATTTCAAGGTGTACCTCGACGGGACCCGTTGCCAATTGCGGCAGCGGGTCCCGTCGTGTTTAGACCTGCGAGGAAGATCGGCGACCGCATGCGGGGGCGCGGGCGATATCATCGAATTCAATGCGCACATCCTGGCGAAAGGAGCACTATGGCGGATACGGGGCGCGAGGGCTTTTTCGAAAGCGTATACGACATGGTCGAGCAAGTGCCCTGCGGCATGGTGGCGACCTATGGGCAGATCGCCGCGCTCGTGGGCGCGCCGCGTCGGGCGCGCTACGTCGGCTACGCCCTGCATGTCAACCCGCGGCCGGGAGCGATTCCCTGCCACCGCATCGTGTTTGCCGACGGCCGCCTCGCCGAGGGATTCGCGTTCGGCGGGCAGGAAGCTCAGCGCGCGCTCCTGGAAGCCGAAGGGATCGCGTTCCTCCCGGACGGGCGCGTCGACCTCGCCGCATGCCGCTGGCCCGCCGGCGTGGCATAACGGCCCTCGGCCGAGGCTTCGAGTTGGGGGACAGGCGCTCGCTTGAGGCCGCCGACGAGCGGTCGGCCCGCCGGCGGTGGGTCTCAAATTAGTGCCTGTCCCCAATTTGAGGTTGGCGCTCCGGCGAGGGTCTCAAATTAGTGCCTGTCCCCAATTTGAGCGAGGCTTGGTGCGAAAGGGACGCCGACCCGAAGATCGACGCCCCTGTACGCGCTTCTACTCGGCGAACTGCGAGTTGTAGAGGTCGGCGTAGAAGCCCCCGGCTGCCAGCAACTCGTCATGCGTGCCGCTCTCGATGATGTCGCCTTCCTTCATCACCAAGATGAGGTCAGCGTTCCTGATCGTGGAGAGGCGGTGCGCGATGACGAAGCTCGTGCGCCCGCGCATGAGCTCGTCCATCGCCTGCTGAATCTTGAGCTCGGTGCGCGTGTCGACGTTGGAGGTCGCCTCATCCAAGATGAGCATCGGCTTGTCGGCGATCATCGCGCGCGCGATCGTTATCTGCTGCTTCTGTCCCTGGGAGAGGTTGACCTGGTCGTTGAGCACGGTGTCGTAGCCGTGCGGCAGCGAGCGGATGAAGTGGTCTAGGCCCACGGCCCGGCAGGCGCGCTGCATATCCTCATCGCTCACCCCCTCGTCGCAGTAGACGAGATTCTCGCGGATCGTGCCCTCGAAAAGCCAGGTATCCTGCAGCACCATGCAGAACAGCGCGTGCACGTCCTCGCGGCGCATCTCGCTGGTCGGCACGCCGTCGATGCGAATCTGCCCGCCGTCGATCTCGAAGAAGCGCATGAGCAGGTTGACCATGGTGGTCTTGCCCGCACCCGTGGGGCCCACGATGGCGACCTTCTGCCCGGGCAGGGCACGCGCCGAGAAATCCTTGATGACCGGCTTGTCGGAGCCAGCGTAGGTGAAGCGCACGTGGTCGAACTCCACCTCGCCGCGCACGTCGCGCGCGTGGCGCGCCGGCTTGGCGGACTCGTCGGCCATCTCGGGGGCCTCGAGGAACTCGAAGACGCGCGAGCCCGCGGCACCCGCCGACTGCAGCGCCTGCACGCCCTGGGCGATCTGCGAGAGAGGCTGGGTAAAGTAGCGCACGTAGAGCATGAAGGCGACGATCACGCCGAAGCCGATCTGGCCGTCGAGCGCCAGCGCGCCGCCCACCACGCACACGGCGACGTAGCCGAAGTTGCCGATGAACATCATGATGGGCATCATGAGACCCGACAGGCACTGCGCGCGGAAGCCCGCGCTCACGAGCTCGCCGTTCATACGGTCGAACTCGGCGCGTACGCGGTCCTCGGCATTATAGGCCGCGATAACCGAATGGCCGGTGTAGGACTCCTCGATATGGCCGGACAGGGCGCCCAGCGCGGACTGCTGGCGCAGGAAGTACTTCTGGCTGCGGCCCATGATGCCCATCATGAGCGCGAAGCCCAGCAGGCTCGCGCCCACGGCGGCCAGCGTCATCCAGCCGTTGGTGGTGATCATCATGAAGAGGCTACCGAAGAAGAGGACCACGGCGGAGAGCAGGGAGCCCACGCTCTGGTTGAGCGACTGCCCGAGCATGTCGACGTCGTTGGTGATGCGGGAGAGGATGTCGCCGGTGGGGACCGCGTTGAAGTACGACATGGGCAGACGGTTGATCTTCGCCGAGATGTCGGCGCGCATGCTGCGCCCGATGCGCTGCGTCACCGTCGTCATGATCCATCCCTGGACCACTGTGAGGATGTAGCTCGCGACGTAGAAGCCCACGAGGGTGAGGGAGATGCGGGCGACGAGGTCCATGTCGATGCCGGGCTCGACCAGACTCTTCACCGAAGCAGGCAGCTCGTCGAGCGCAGCCATGGCGGCCTCGGTATCGTCCATATCGAGGTTGGCGAAGATATCGAGCAGCTTCTGCTGATCGGCGCCCGTGATGGTCACGCCGTCGACCTCGACGTCGGTGAGCAGGGCCTCGCGCGCCTCCGCCGGCATGCTGGCGAGGTCGTCCAGGGAGGGAGCGGCCGGGGCCTCAGCGCTCGACGCGGCCGCGGCCGCATTGCCCGCGGTCGCGGCCGCACCGGCGGCGTCGCTGGTGCCTGCATCCGCGGCAGCCATGGCGGCAGCGTCGCCCGCGCCCGCGGCAGCCATCACGGCGGCCTGCTGGCGCGCCATCGCCTCGGCGTTCGCCTCGATGTTGCCCATCACGACCTCGACGACCTGCTCGAGCTTATCGGTATCGGGTGCGATACCGTCCTGCACCGCATCAGTGATGTCGGAGAGCATGTTGGGGCCGAGCAACGTGAGCACCGTGCCGACCATCGCGCAGACGAGCGCCACCGCGACGGCGGGAACGAAGCGACGGCAGTACTTCAACAATTTGCCCCAGGTCCCGCGATCGATGCGCTGCCCCGCAGCGCCGCGCCCGCCGTGGCCCATCGGACCGCGCGGCGCAGACGAACCATGCATGCCTGCCATCTACATCAACTCCTCTTCACTCAGCTGGGACAAGGCGATCTGCTGATAGGTCTCGCAATCGCGCATCAGCTCCGCATGGGTGCCCTGCCCCACCACGCGCCCGTCCTCCAGCACGATGATGCGGTCCGCATCGCGTATGGTGCCGATGCGCTGGGCGACGATGATGCGCGTTGTTTCCGCGCATTCGCGGGCGAGCGCGTCGCGCAGCACGCGGTCGGTCTTGTAATCGAGCGCCGAGAAGCTGTCGTCGAAGATCAGGATCTCCGGCTTGCGGGCGATCGCGCGCGCGATGGACAGGCGCTGTCGCTGGCCGCCGGACAGGTTCGCCCCGCCCTGTGCGACCTGCGCATGGTAGGCGCCTTCCATCTTCTCGACGAACTCGGCCGCCTGGGCGGTATCGATCGCGCCGGCAACATCCGCCTCGGACAGCGGGCCGCGACCGTTGTCGCCGTACGCCACGTTGGTGCTCACCGTGCCGCCGAACAACGTCGCCTTCTGCGATACGTAGCCGATCTTGTTGCGCAGCGCACGCACGGAGTAATCGCGCACGTCCACGCCGTCAACGAGCACCTGCCCCCAGGTCGCGTCGTAGAAGCGCGGGATGAGGTTGATCACCGTCGACTTGCCCGAACCCGTGGAGCCGATGAGGGCGACCGTCTCGCCGCGGTGCGCGGCGAAGGAAACATGCCGCAGCATGCTGCCCTCGGCATCCGGGTAGCGGAAGGTCACGTCGCGGAACTCGATCTCGCCCACGCGACCGGGCTCGCCCTCGGCGCGGCCACCGTCCTTGATGGACGCCTCGGTGTCGAGCACCTCGTTGATGCGGCCCGCGGCGACCTGCGCGCGCGGCAGGATCATGAAGATCATCACGAGCATCATGAACGCCATGACCACCTGGATGGCGTACTGGGAGAACACCATCATGTCGGAGAACAGCGAGATCTTGCCCGCCATCGCCGACGCGCTGATGAGCACCGCGCCGATCCAGTAGATGGCGAGCGACAGGCCGCTCATCGTCGCCTGGATGGTGGGCATGAGGAAGACCATGGTGCGGTAGCCCACGAGCTGGTTGTTCGTGAGCGTATCGTTTACGGCGTCGAAACGGTCCTGCTGGTAGTCTTCGGCGTTGTACGCGCGCACGACCGAGAGACCCGACAGGTTCTCGCGCGAGACGCGGTTGAGGTCGTCGGTCAGGCGCTGCATGCGGCGGAAGCGCGGCGTCGCGATGATGAGGCACACGGCGACGACCGCCAAGAGCACCACGATGGACACGGCCGTCGCCGCCGTCCACTCCCAGCGCTTGCCGGCGATCTTGGTGATCGCCCATGCCGCTGTGATCGGCGCCTTGATGAGCATCTGCAGACCCATGACGATCAACGTTTGCACCTGCATCACGTCGTTCGTGGAACGCGTGATGAGGCTGGGTGTCGAAAAGCGCCCGATCTCCTCCATAGAGAAGGACTGCACCTTGCCGAAAAGCTTGGCGCGCACGGTGCCGCCGAACCCGGTTGCGATCCGCGCCGCGCATACGGCGGTGGCGACCGACGCCAGCAAGCTGCCCAGGGAGCATGACAGCATCTTGCCGCCCGCTGCGAGGATCTGCGGCATGGTCGAGCCTTCGACCTGCACGAGCCGCGTGATCTCGGCCATGTACTCGGGGGATTTGAGGTCGAGCCAGACCTGGCAGACGATGAACGCCAGCGCCAGGGCGGCAAGCCCCCATTCCCGTTTCGTTAGGTTTCGGAATAACTTAAGCAACGATCTCTCCTTATCTAACCCCATGAGGTTTATAGCCATAGCGATGCCCGGACACGGGCGCAAAACACGCTTCAATCAATAGAGCGTGCTTGGCGCGCTCGCCGGCAGCCTGTATGGACATCGAAAACTTCTAGAAACATCGCCGGTGAACGAGCGCTGCGGCGCCTACAACTGTATCGAAGGCGGATGCAAGCGCGTGCGGATCTCATATGCCGTGAGGAAGAACTCGCGCAGACGCTCCTCGCCCAACTCATCGATGAGCAGAGCAACTTGGCCGCGCACGTCGTCGCGAAACGCGCAGACGCGGGCAACGCCTTCTTCAGTAAGCTCGACCTCCGTGACCCGCGCATCGCCCTCGCTCCTGCGTCGAGAAACCAGGCCCTTCGACTCCAAGCGCTTAAGCAGCGCCGCGACACGCGCGGTCGATACTCCGAGACGCTCGGCGATAGCGCCCGCCGTGACAACGGCACCCTCCGCGCGAGCCTCAGCGAGCATGCGCAGGGTGCCGCCGATGCCCGCATTCGCCTCATCCATGCAGCGAAACGCCTCCGACGAATGAACGCGTTCAGCGAGTCGAATCATTTCTGTCACCTGTTCGGCGGTTGCCATACCGAGCCCTCCTAGGAGCCATGTAACCTTTCACCAGCATGCTAAAAGTTCGATTCATTATTACCTAATGCCGTTATCTAATTCCATTTAGCGCAAAACCGACGAACGCTTCACATCGCCGTCATAAACCCCCCCCTTCGTTTTGCCGCCTAGAGCGACAGCTGGCCCATCCTGTGCCGGAGTGTACGAATGCTCGACAAGAAATGTATAGATTTGCAACTGCTATGCATATAGTTAGACGACAGCTGTAGCTTTTCTTGAATCTAGCGGCAGCATGGCAATTCTGCTGGCACAAAATGCAATAAATGAGTCTGCTAACACCTATTAGATACACTCAATTCGAGGGATCACAACGCAATTCGCTGCCCTCTCGTCGCCAACTGCAGTCACCGTATCGCCTGTACCCTCATCGTACCTGGGGTTTCTTTGAGATTGTTTTTATACATGGCAAGTCTCGGCGGGGCAAAAGACTCATTTTTGACATTTAGTGCCAGCAGCCTTCAAGCGAGGTGCCGCAGGGTCGTCTCCAAGCGTCTAACCGATCGCCTCGAGCGCCGCGCCGGCGCGATCCGCCGCGCCTCTCTTCCCCGTACCGCTCCTAAACCAGTCGCGCAAGTCTTCGAGGGTGCTCCCGGCAGCGTAGACCTTGAACTTGCGTCCGTCCACTGCCGTGACCGCGCAGCGGTCCCCACTCTCGCTCCCCTCGTGCGCAGCGACCTTCTTAAGGTAGTCGCGGCGAAACGCCACGATGCGGGCGTTGCTGATCTCGATGAACCAGTCGTCGTCGACGAACGAGGTGCCCGTCGCCGCATGACTCGCCATCTCGTCGGCGAAGACGAAACCGAGCTCGCGCTCCTGCCTTCCAATCTCGAGGATGCCGCGGGCCGGCATGCTGAGCATGAACAGCGGCAACGCGACCCCTATGAACAGGAACAGGAACGGGACGAGCACGAGCAGGCGCATGCCCTCGTCGGTGAAAAACGCCATGAACGCGATCACGAGCGAAAAGACGAGCGCCATGCCGTTGAACACGATCGCAAGCGGCTTGATGGCCGCCCAGCACAAGCGCGCCTTGGTGATGGGAGCCTCGACGGCATCGCGCACCTCGATGCCCTCCTCCTCGAGACGCGCGATCAAGTTGAGCGAGCACACGCCCTCGAGGCTGATCGAGCAGAACTTCCGCTCGCCCTTATACAGGTCGATCCTCATCATCTGCGCATGCAGCGTCGCTCGGGTGATGTTGGAGAAAGTCGTCTCCCTGCGCGCGCCGAAAACGTTGCGCGACGCGATCCGGTCGCCGTCGACATCGAGGCGCGGGATGCTCAGCAGGGCCCATATGGACATGCCGGCGAGCGCCATGGCGTGGCCGAACCACACGAGCTCGTGGTCCCACTCTCCCAGCGAGACGCCCTGCCATACATAGACGGCGAGCATGAGCAGCTCGAATGCGACCGCGCAGCAGGCAAGGATCACCCGGATGGCGGCGGGCATGCGGACGGTAAAGCAATCGAGGCTGTCCGTCGCCTCGCTGCGCTCGCGCGCGGCGCGGCGGGCGACCCATGCGATGAGGGGGCCGACGATGAACACGGTCATACCGACGCGCAGAATGGATTCGAGCAGATTACTCATAGGGGCCACCGCCTCGGGCACGAAATAATCGACTGCGGGAAACACTACCAGAACGATGGGATGCGCACATCGTAAGGGGCCGCGTATCGGCAAGCGGCGGCATCGCAATCGCCCGGCGAGCAGATGATGGTCGACGCCGGGCTAGACGAGCCAAGCAAAAGGGCGGCCGACGGCGCCCTTGCAGGCGCACCGTCGACCGCCCTTCACGTCGCAGCGGCCCTACGAGCCGTCCGAAACGAAACGCGCTCCGCCAGAGCGCTACCCGATCTTCCTGATGCTCGGGATCGCCCAGGTGATTCCCGCGAGAATCATCATCGCCGCACCGATGAGCACGAAGCACACGCTCACGCCGATGGTGTCCGCAAACAAGGTCGACGCGACGAGCCCCACGGGCATCGCCCAGCTGCAGAGCGCCCCGTACAGGCCGAAGACGCGGCCCATGCACTCGGGATCGACGCGTTCCTGCATGAGCGCCATCTGCGGCGCACTGTAGAGCGGACTCGACACGCCCATCGCGAACGTGAGGCCCAAGAAAACGACGAGTGCCGAAGGGGGCACGAGGCCGCCCGCGAGCGTAACCGCGCCGAAAAGGGCGATCGCGAGCGTGCACGAGAGCGCGCGGTTCTTGAGGCCGCCTGTCGCCCCGATCCAGCCGCTCGCCGCGATCATGCCGACCGAGAACGCGATCTCCGCGATGGCCGACTGCGTTGTAGTGCCCCCGAAATGGTCGAACACCATAAGCGGAAACAGCGCGGATATGGGCGAGAACAGCACCGAGAACGCGAAGCCGATCCAGAGCATGGCGAACAGGCCGCGATGGCGCTTGAGCTCGCGGTAGCCGTCTGCCGTCTCCGATAGGAAGGCCCGCACCGCATGACGCGACGCCTCGGCGTTCTCCTCGGGCGTGCGACGCTCGGGCGCCGGCGTCTTGATGCCGGAGACCGCAACCGCGATGCTCGCGAGCACCGCGCCGGCGACGTCGAGGGCGATCATGAAGGTCAGGCCGAACGCCGGGTAGATCACCGCGGCGATGGCGTTGCCGATAATGTAGCTGCCCGACTGCATGAACTGCAGCATGCCCGCCAGCTTGCCGAGCGCCTCGGGCGGGGCGACGAGCGGCGTGAGCGCGTTGAAGGCGGGCGTATGGAGCGTGCTGCCCAGCGCACGGACGAACAGCACCGCCGCCACGGCGGCGACGGAAAGGTCGCCCCGAAGCGAGCCGAAGACGAGCGTGAGGCTCACGGCTGCGATGAAGAGGTCGGCGCCGATCATGAGACGCTTGATGGACGTGCGGTCCACGATGGTGCCCGCGAAGGCGCCGAGGAGCGCCATGGGCAGAAATGCCGCCAGACTCACGAACGACAGGGCGCTCGCGGAGCCGGTGGTGAGGGTGACGTGCCAGATGAGGCCCATCTGCAGGATGGAGCTCGTGAGCACGGAGAAGAACTCGCCGATCCAGACGACGGCGAGCGAGCGCTTCCAGGAAGCGCGGGGATTCGGTTGTGTCATGGAATAATCCTTTGATGCGATCGGTGGTATGCAGCGAAGTACCGGTCGCTCACGCGACCGTGGCTAGAGCCAAATCCTCGTGGAAGCAAGCATGGCGCAGCCCCCCTTTCCAAATCTCGAGGTAAACCTTCAGTCGTGAGTGGGGCTATTGTAGGGACTCGCGAGCCGAGATGCAACAGGGAAGCCTCTACGGAGCGTAGAGGCTGGGCGCCCGCACCACCTATGCCATGTGAGACGGCACCCGATTTTTCTTGACATGGTTTCAATGTGATATCACAATGCAATCAGCAGCCGCACGGACTGCTCGGGGACTCGCCTTCTCCCCATCGCAATCTGGAGGCGGCGCCGGGGCCGTCACGCAAACGCCGGCGCAGTCGTGAAAGGAACTCACATGAGCGTGGAAAAGCAACTCAAGGCCAAATCGGGCTATGGCATGCTCGCCGCGGTGATCGTGGCGCTGCTCGCCATCGTCGGCCTCTTCATTTGGAGCGTCACCGGCATCGCCGGAACACCGGACGGCGTCGACGCGCCGGCCGCCTACGGCTGGGGCATGGGTATCAGCATCGCGGCGTTCTGCTTCTGGTTCCTGCCGCTGAACGGCTTCTTCTCCCTGCAGCCCGGCCAGGCGCGCGTGTGCATCCTCTTCGGCAAGTACGTGGGCACCGTGCGCGACGAGGGCTTCTTCTGGGCGAACCCGTTCTTTAGCAGAAGCATGGGGGCCACCGCCAGCTTCGGCGAGATGCTCGAGCTCGAGATGAGCGACTCGAAGGCCGCCAAGGCCGCCGCGCAAAAGGGCGCCAAGGGCAACCCCTGCACCATCTCCACCCGCGTGCGCACGCTGAACGGCGAGCGCCTGAAGGTCAACGACAAGATGGGCAACCCCATCGAGATCGCCACCGTCGTGGTGTGGCACGTTGCCGACACCGCCAAAGCTCTCTTCGACGTGGACGACTACCAGAGCTACGTGGCCATGCAGGCCGAGACGGCGCTGCGCCACGTGGCGAGCGTGTACGCCTACGACCACCTGGAGGACGAGTCCGACGCCGCCGGCGCCATCACGCTGCGCGCCAACGTCGAGGAGGTCTCCGAGGCCCTGCGCCGCGAGCTCGCCTCACGCCTGGCGCCCGCCGGCGTCGAGGTGGACGACGCCCGCCTCACGCACCTCGCCTACTCCCCCGAGATCGCCCAGGCGATGCTGCGCCGCCAGCAGGCCGAGGCCGTCATCGCCGCGCGCAAGAAGATCGTCGAGGGCGCCGTCTCCATGGTCGACATGGCCGTTAAGGAGATGGCCGCCGGCGGCACCATCGAGCTGGACGACGAGCGCCGCGCACAGATGGCCAGCAACCTCATGGTCGTCCTGTGCGGCGAGTCCGAGGCGCACCCGGTGCTGAACGCAGGTTCTCTGTACTAGAGCCCCGATCGATACCGCCCGTCCCCCGCATTTGATACGCTGGAACCATTCCGGCACGCCGCGCCCCACCCCGATAAGAAAGCACGCCATGGCACGCAAGCAATACCCCCTCCGCATAGACCCCGCCGTATGGGAGGCGATCCAGCGCTGGGCGGACGACGAGATGCGCAGCGCCAACGGCCAGGTGGAATGGATCTTGCGCGACGCCCTCAAGCGCTCGGGGAGGCTGCCGAAAAAACACGGCGAATCCGACGGCGACGCGGCGGACAGAACCGAGCGATAACCTCGCGACCGCTACCGAATCCCCCCGAAGGCATCGAGCTTTCGGGGGGATTCCCGTTCCCAAAAGACGATAATGGACAAACTGAAGCACGCTGCAGACAAGGAGGCCTGCATGGCCGCGCGCATCCTGGTCGTCGAGGACGACGCCGATATCAACGAGATCATCTCAGCCCAGCTCGCACGGCACGGGCATTCCTGCGTGCAGGCGTTCTCGGGATCCGAGGCCCTCATGCGACTCGACTGCCGCGGCGAGACGCTGCCCTACGACCTCGTCATATGCGACCTGATGCTCCCCGGGGCGACGGGAGAGCAGCTCATCGATACCGTGCGGCGGGCCGACCCCGACCTACCCGTGATCGTCATCTCCGCAAGGACCTCGACCGCGGACCGCGTGGAGCTGCTCAGGCTCGGGGCCGACGACTACCTCACCAAGCCCTTCGACCTCGACGAGCTCACGGCGCGCGTCGAGGTGCAGCTTCGCCATCGATCGAAGCGCCATCTGCCGCAGGAGGCCGGCGACGGCGCGCCGCGCGGGAGATCCGGCGGCGCGCTCGCGTTCCGGGACTGGGTGCTCGACCCGGCCTCGCGCACCTTCTCCGTGGCGGGCTCCCCGGTCCAACTCACCCGTATCGAGTTCAACCTCCTGGAGACCCTGATGCGCCAACCCAAGCGCGCCTTCTCGAAGCAGGACCTCTTCGAGGCCGCTTGGGGCGAGCCCTACGCCGGCGACGACAACACGGTGACGGTCCACGTCTCCAATATCCGCGCCAAGCTCAAGGCATCGGGCACCGGCGCCTACATCAAGACGATCTGGGGCATCGGCTTCAAACTCGACGAGGGCGGAAATTGACCCTCCGCGCCGGGCTTTAGCCTTTCTTTAGGTTTGCTTCGGACTTTATCAAGAGATGGGCCGCATCCTTGTAAACAAGTTGATGCTGGACTGCAAGGAGGCACCATGAACATCATCGAGACCCGCGCGCTCTCGCGCTCCTATGGAAAGCGACGCGCCGTCGACAACCTCGACATGCGCGTCGCCGCCGGCGAGATATACGGGTTCGTGGGCAAGAACGGCGCGGGCAAGTCGACCGCGATGAAGATGCTCGCCGGGCTCGTCAACCCGTCCTCGGGCGAGATCGAGCTCTTCGGCGCGAGCCGGAGATCGCGGCGCGCGCGCCAGGGGTTCTCCCACATCGGTGCGCTCATCGAGGACCCCGGCGTCCTGCCGACGTTCTCCGCGCTCGAGAACCTCATGTGCAAGGCGCTCGCCCTCGGCGTCGTCCGCCCCGACCCGCACTGCCGGGAGCTGCTCGAGCTCGTCGGGCTCGAGGACAGCGGCCCCCTGCCCGTAAAGAAGTTCTCTCTCGGCATGAAGCAGCGCCTGGGGCTCGCGCTCGCGCTCGTGGGCGGCCCGGACCTGCTCCTGCTCGACGAGCCCTTCAACGGGCTGGACCCTGAGTCGACGAGGGCCATGCGCGGCGCCCTCGTCCGTCTCAACCGGGAGCGCGGCGTGACCATGGTCATCTCGAGCCACGTCCTCGACCAGCTCGACCGCATGGCAACAAGCTTCGGCGTGATCAGGGCGGGCCACATGGTGCGAGAGCTCTCCGTGGACGACCTGCATCGGGAGTGCGGCAGCTCGATCCGCGTCAGGACGAACGATCCCGCGCGGGCGCTTGCGATCCTGGAAGAGGCGCTGCCCGGGGCCGTCCTGCGGGCGGAGCCGGACGGGTCCATCCTCGCGAGCGCGCCGGCGCGAAACGCCGCCACGAGCTTCGGGGGAGCCGCGGCCGACCCCATGGCACCCTCGGCGGAGGACGTGGCGAGGCCCCTCACCGACCATGGGCAGCTCATCCTCGAGCTCTCGCACCTCGAACGCGATATCGAGGAGTACTTCGTCGAGCTGATGGGAGGGGCGGATGCCTAGCCCGGTGCCTCTCCCGAGCGTTCCAGCGCCGGTCGGACGCGCGTTTGCGGAACTGCCGACACTCTCCCAGCTCGCGCCCTGCATCAACCTCCTCATCGACATCGCGCTCTTCGCGTTCCTCGTCTACATCCTCGTCGCCGCCCGGAAAGGCAGGTAAACCATGTTGAATCTCCTTCGCTCGGACTTCTATCGCTGCACGCGCCTCCACGGGTTCCGCGGCCCCCTGTGGCAGTACCTATCCGTCATCCTGGGCGTAGCGATCCTCGAGGTCGGCCTCAACGCCCTCATCATCTCCCAAGGGCTCGGAGAGCTCGAAGCGTTCAACGTGCAGGAGGCCATCGCCACCCCTTCGGTATTTCTGGGTTCCGCAATGCTCGGATCCATCTCCCTGGTCGGGATCGCGAGCGCCTTCGGCATGGTGGAGTGGGTATTCGCCGACCTGAACGACGGCTACGTCAAGTCCCTCGTCTCCTCGCTCTCGGGGCGCCTGTCCTATTTCGCGGAGAAGGTCGTGTTCTCCGGCATCTGGGCGGCCATCATGATCGGCGGGGCCGTCGTCTTCCACCTCCTCTGCATGCAGCTCCTGCTTTCCCTGCCCCTCGGGCTGTCCTTCCTCGCGCTCGACGGCGGCGCGGAGTTCGCCCTGTGGCTCCTCGGGACCTGGCTCGCCGTGTGGGCGTTGACGGTGATCCCGCTCTGCGCCGTGCTGCTCATCCGCAAGAAGCTGCCCGCCTATACCCTCACGTTCGTCCTGGTCATGGGCATCGTCCCCGTCGTGCTCACATTCGCGTCCAACATGGGGGCGCAGGCCGCCCCCGCGCTCGAGCCGCTGCTCTCCGCCATCGCCGGCATCGCCAACTGGATGCCGAGCATGGTCGTCGCCGCCTTCAAGCTCGGGGCGGGGGCCATGTTCGACCCCGCGCAGACGCTGCCGATCGTCGGCGCCGTTCCCACGTGGCTGTGGGGCGCGATGGCGGGCCTTATGTGGACCGCCATCGGCGGCGGCGCGTTCCTCCTCATCGCAAGCAGGCGGGACGTGTAATACCCCGACGTTCGCCGAACCGCCGCACGGGCCCGCACCGAAGTCGCGGCGAGACCCGGCTATCCGATCTTTAAGCTCCCCGCCGCCCCCTTAACCGCCAAGGGGGCGGCACGACACCGAGGAGGCACCGTGTCCCCAGGCGCACTCGCCGCACTCATGCTCATCATCGGCGTTCTCGCGGGCGCGCTCCTCACGACCGCGGCGTATGCGCCCGAGCTCCGTCGGATCTCGCGGCTGCTCGACGCGAGGCGGGACGGTGGCGCGTCCGCCAACGCGCGCGCCACCATCGGCTCGCACGCCCCGGGGATCGCAGAGCTCGCCGAGGCAATCAATGGGGAACTCGACCGCACCATGCGGGCGCACGTTGCCGGCATGCGGGCCCAACGGGACTTCCAACGCGACCTCTCCGCGCTCTCGCACGACATACGGACCCCGCTCACGGGAGCGAAGGGCTATCTGCAGCTCGCCGTCGACGAATCGGACCCCGAGCTGAAACGGCGACGCATCGACGCCGCGGTCGAGCGTATCGACCGGACCTCCGAGCTTCTCGACGCGCTCTTCTCCTATACCAAGGCGAGCGACCCCGATTTCGCACTCGACATAGAACCCGTCGACCTCCGCGAGGTCGTCGAGCAATGCCTGCTCGGGCACTATCCGGATTTCGAGCGTCTCGGATGGGAGCCGATCGTGTCGGGAGCGGACGCGCCGCGCGTCGTGGAAGCCAACCGGCAGGCGCTGGAGCGCATCGTGGAGAACCTCATCGTGAACGCGTTGAGACATGGCAGCGGCGCACCCGAGATCAGTATCGCGGCGGCGTCCGAACAGGCCATACTCTCCATATCGAACCCCATCGACGATCCCGAGGAGATCGACGTCGAGCGCCTCTTCGACCGGTTCTACCGGGCGGACTCCGCGCGCCAAGGCGGAGGCTCGGGACTCGGCCTGGCGACGTCCGCGAAGCTGGCCGAGGCGATGGGGATGTCACTCGAGGCGAGGGCGGATGGCGGCCGTCTCACTATCGAGCTCCGAGGCCGTCAGAGCCGATGAGTGATGCGGACTGCAAAGAGTCTGCTACTGCTCTCCAACGTGTTCGGGGTGACCGTGGACTCCCCCATCAAAGGAGATGTGGAAACCATGGCACAGGTAATGAACGAAGCGGTCAAGAAGTACAACACCCTCTCCACGATCACGGTCGCGAGCGCGGTCGTGTTTTTAGTGCTGAGCGCGTGGGCGGCCTTCCAGCTCGAATGGGGCTGGGGCTCCCACATCGCCCCCACCGCGGCCTTCGCCGCCGCGGCGCTCGTCGTGATGCTCGTCGCGTTCGTGTACATGGAGCGCATGAAGCGTCGGTGCGATCGCCCCCCGTTCCGATAAGAGAGCGCGCCATAGCACGCAGGTAATGCCCCTTACGCATAGACTCCACCATCTGGGCAGCCATACAGCGCTGGGCCGACGACGAGATGCGCAGCGCCAATCGGGTCAGATATCCGCCACGCTGGGCGGGAGGACTCCCTCATCGCCGAGGCGGGCAGACATCTGCAACACCAGCTGGAGGCGGGTTCACCGCAGCGTCTAACACACACGCCTCCTCAGCGCCAAATGGGTTACACGACGAAATTCCAACCGGGAGCGGGCGCACCGCTTTCCCCCCATTATCTTCAACTGTTATTTAGATATTTGCCTAATTATCTTACAATGGACAGCACGCAACGACGCACAGCCCCGAACAACCCATACTCATGATAGGAGAATCCATGGACATCCTTTCCATCCGCAACTTCCACAAACGCTACGGCGACCACGTTGCCGTGCGGGACCTCTCGCTCACCGTGGCGGCCGGCAGCATCTACGGATGCATCGGCCACAACGGCGCTGGCAAAACCACGCTCATCCGCGCCATTGTGGGCGCGCAACCCTTTGAAGGCGGCGAGATCGAAATCTGCGGCTACAGCATCGTGCACTCCCCCATCGAGGCCAAACGCTGCCTCGCCTACGTGCCCGACAACCCCGACATCTACGAATTCATGACTGGCTCGCAATACCTCACCTACCTCGCCGACATCTTTAACGTGCCCGCGCGCGACCGCGTGGCGCGAACAGGCGAACTCTCCGAGCGGCTCGACCTCACGGGCTCACTTGCCGAGCCAATCTCCTCCTACTCGCACGGTATGAAGCAAAAACTCGTCATCATGGGGGCGCTCATCCACAATCCACGTCTGCTTGTACTCGATGAGCCCTTCGTGGGCCTGGACCCGGTTGCCGCCCACGAACTCAAGCTCATCCTGCGGGAGCGCGCCAGCGCGGGAACGGCGGTGTTCTTCTCCTCCCACGTGCTCGAAGTGGTGGAAAAGCTCTGCGATGAGCTGGCGGTCGTGCGCCAAGGCGAGATCGTAGCGCAAGGCCCCACCGAGGCGATTCGCGGCGACGATTCGCTGGAAGACGTGTTCCTCGAGTTGGTCGAGGGCGCGCGCGGCGGGCGGGAGGCGTAGATCATGAGGGCATTTTTCCTGCTTACACGGGTGAATCTGCAGAGTATGGCACACGCATTCACGCGGGCGAACGGAACGCGAGCCATGCGGCGCTGGCACTTGGCGGGGGCCCTTGCCGGCTGCATTGCGCTGGCACTTGTGGCGATGGGGTACGCCACGCTCATCGCCATAACGCTGACATCGATGGGGCTCCAAACGGTGCTCCCCACGCTCGCCGTTACGCTGGGCTCGCTTTCCGGCGTGGCGTTCACCTTTGTCAAGGCCAACGGAACGCTTTTTGGTTCCAAGGACTTTGATCTCGTCATGGCTCTTCCCGTGCCGAGGCGCGCTGTCGTCGCCTCGCGCCTGACCGTGATCGCGGGCACTGCTTGCGGGCTTGCATGGTGTTGGATGCTCCCGCTGTACCTCGTGTATTTCCTCAACGTCTCCCTCCAACCGATTTCCCTGATTGCCGCCGCGACCTCGATCGTGCTCGCCCCGCTGGCGCCCACCGCCCTCGCCGCACTGGGCGCCTATGGCATTACCTGGATCGCGGCGCGGTTCCGCCACGCAAACGTCGCGTTCGTCGTACTTGGCATGGCCGCGCTGTGCGCCTGCATCGGCGGGGTGTTCGCCTTGCAAGGCGCCCTGGGCACCACCACGGCGGACGCCTTGCACGCGGTCGCGGCGTGGAGCGTCGCCCTTCGCACATCCATCGAAGCCGTCTACCCGCCTGCCGCTTGGGCGGGCGCGGCGATTACCACGGGAGACGCAGGCGCCCTGCTCGCGTTCACCCTGTATTCGCTTGGCGCAGTCGGTCTGTGCCTGGAACTCGTGCAGCGCTCCTACCTCTCGCTCAACGCTGCGCTCAAAAGCTCGCCTGCGACTCGCGGGGGCGATGCGGGGCGCGGGATCGCCCTCAACGCAACAGGTACCGAGCAAGCTCACGGCCCGTTTTGGACGATTGTTTGCAAGGAGGTACGCGGGGTGATCGGGGTGCCCGCGTACGCGCTCAACTGCCTGATTGGATATCCCTTTACCGTAGGCGCGGGCGCTCTCATCGCCTTCATGGGCCTGCAAGACCTCATCGCCTCGGGCGCCATCAATGGCATCGACGTCGACGCACGGCAACTCGGCGAGCTCATGGGCGTCGTTCGGCTCGCGCTGCCGTGGGTGTTCGCATTTTGCGGCATCATGTGCACCAGCTCGGTGGTATCTGTTTCCATGGAGGGGCGCGCGGCGTGGCTCATGTGCACCGCGCCCGTGAGCACCCGTACGATGCTGGGCGCCAAACTCGCGAGCAGCGCGTTGCCCTTTGGCGCTTCCCTGGGTATCGCCATCGGCATGCTGTGGGCGCGCGGGGAAGCCACGGGCTCAATTGCGCTCGAATGCGCCCTCGTGGGTCTGGGCGCGTTCGGCCTTTGGGTGAATCTCGGCATGGCCGCCGACGTGCGGCGCCCGCATACCACGTGGATGAACCCACAGGACGTGGTGAAGCGTGGGGCGCCGATGATGCTGTGCGTCCTGGGCGGGCTGCTGTACAGCTTCGCCGCGGGTGCGGGTGTGATCGCAGCGGCGCTCACGTTTGGGGTGGCAGCGGGACATGTGGCCAACCTTGCGCTGGGCGCCACGACTCTTGTGCTGGGAACGCTCGTGTTTTACCGCACCGTACGGACGCATCCCGCGCTGTATGTCTGAGGAAGGGTGCACGACGGCAGGAGCGGCGGGAGAACAATGCTTCTCTCAAGCGCACAGACATCGCCGCAGGTCAGGAGCTATATAAAGCATTTTGACAACGCGATTCGACCCCTCAGGGGCGCGCTATAAAGACCTTTGATGGTACGATTTGCCCGTCAATGCCATGGTGACTCTCGACAGGGGTCACCCCAACCCCAAGGGAGCACGCACATGGAGCTGGGCTCGCACATCAAGGAGCGCCGGACGGAGCTCGGGATCTCCCAGGACGACCTGGCGGAGCGCATCTACGTGTCGCGCCAGACCATCAGCAACTGGGAGTGCGGCCGCACGTATCCGGACGTCCAGAGCCTGCTTTTGCTTTCCAACGTGTTCGGGGTGACCGTGGACTCCCTCATCAAAGGAGATGTGGAAACCATGGCACAGGTAATGAACGAAGCGGTCAAGAAGTACAACGCCCTCTCCACGATCACGGTCGTGAGCGCAGTCGTGTTCCTGGGGCTGAGCGCCTGGGCGGCATTCCAGTTCGAATGGGGTTGGGGCATGCACATCGCGCCCACCGCGGCGTTCGCCGCCGTGGCGCTCGTCGTGATGCTCATAGCATTCGTGTATATGGAGCGCATGAAGAAGCAGCACGACCTCGTCACGTACCGCGAGGTGTTGGCGTTCAGCCGCGGTGAGCAGGTCGAACGCGACACGCTCGAGGGCCGTCGCGAGCGCGAGATGAGCCCCTGGGTGAAAGGCGCGCGCAACGGCATGCAGATCCTCATCGGCGCGATCGCCGGCGGCCTGGTTGGCGTCGGGATCGGCATGCTCGCCAAGATGTTGAGCTAAAGGCGGTCTTCACGTATATCATGAGCGGCGAGGAAGTTAGACGTCCTCGCCGCTTTTGCATGACCGGGGACCTCGATTTGAGAACAGGCGCTCGATTGAGGTCGCGCTGAATTGAAGCTTCGTGAGATAATCGGCGCAGAGACGTCTTTCCAAAGGAGGCGGGTATGAGCACGGGCTTGGGCAAGACGGCAGGCGCCGCAATCGCGACCGGCGCTATCTGCTGGATCATTCCCGCCCTTCTTGTGGGTGTCGTGCCGCCCGATGCGGGGATGATCGTTATGATGCTTCATCTCTATGGCATCGCGCCATGCACGGCAGCTGCCCTCGGCGTGCTTGCCGCGACGTCGCCGCAGACGCTCTTTTGGATACCGGCAGCGCTTGGCGTCGCATTCGCCTTGTTGTTCCCGCTCGCGATGGACGGCGCGCAGGATATCGCGTTCTACGGCATCGCCTATGCCGCAATCGGATATATCGCCATGGGTGCACGAACCTGTGTATGCAGATTATTTCGAGATGGTCGAGGGCGCGTCGATTGAGACTGGCACAGCCCCCTAAACATTGAAACGAGTGAGCAACGCGAGCGCTATCGACAGAACGCCGCCCACCCGCACCGCGTTGAGCATGGTCTTCTTATCTCCCCAAGTGACCCATGCGGGCAGAACGGGATGGAGGACAAAGGCGGCACCGCCGAGCGCAGAGGCGATATTGAAGAGGATGGGACTATCAAACGCGGCGGCGGCGCAATGGCCGACCGCGATGACAACAAAGCAGACGAACATCTGCGTGCCAAAGGTAATTTGCTTCATCTCGAGCCCCTCCGCTTCTCACGGATACTTAGCCGATGTTACCACAATGGAAGACCGGGCAATGCAGCTCGCCAACGTCCATCGATTGCGCCGCCTCAATTTGGCGCCTGCCCTCAATTTGATCCCCTGCGGCATCGCCTGCACTGCAACCGGCCATCTCGCTCTGCACATACACGCCCGCACGGCACATGACGGCGCCCGCCTCGAACACGGCGCACGGCGGGCCCCGAAGTGAGTAGAAAATGCGGACCGCCTGCGCCCTCCCCCTCGAAGTGAGTGGAAAAATGTGGACCGCCCGCGCTCTCTCCTTCGAAGTGAGTGGAAAAAATAGTTGAGCCTCGGTATACAGAACTTGTCGATGTCGCTACCTGCGGTTTTATGAGTAAATAAAACTCGAAATACACGGTCTACTTTAGGGGCCCGGAAAAAAGCACTCACTTCGAGGGGGAGAGCTTCACCTAATCGAAAGCACGGCGTGGCGCACTCGATCTAGAAGCGCCCGACCCCATACGCCGCTGATTCTCGATTTGCATTGATCAGCGCTTATCGTCGCAGGTAGACATGATGTACAACAGATTTTGCAGCGAGGGATGACCCTATCCGCGTAAGATGCACGGCAGATTTGATGGCGCGGCCGCGGCGACCGTGGGACGCTCCTTCACGACCGGGAGGTGACGATGGACATCAGCAACCAGATCAAGACGCGACGCGAGGCGATGGGCCTTTCGCAAGAGCAGCTCGCCGAGAAGCTCTATGTATCGCGCCAGACGATCTCCAACTGGGAGCGGGACAAGACGTATCCGGACGTCCAGAGCCTGCTTATGCTGAGCATCCTGTTCGACACCTCCATAGACACGCTCGTGAAGGGAGACGTGACCGTTATGGAAGAGGCTGTCGAGAGGGACCGCAAGCGCTTGGGAACACGGATGCTGTGGCTTGCCGTACTGATGCTCGCACTGTTGGCGCTGGCGTTCGCGCTGATTCTTTCGCCGGCGTTCGCCTGGATGGAAGGCGCGTGGGGCGTTGGCGCCGCCACGACCGTGGCGTTCCTGCCGGCAGTGGCGGCGCTGGTCGTCGCGACGGTCCTGGAGCGCATCAAGCGCGAGAACGACCTGGTGACCTACCGTGAGATCCTCGCGTTCATGAACGGCGAGGCCGACATCGAGCGCGACCCGCGGGCACTCCCCCGCCGCGCATGGCCGGCGAAGCACCGACTGGCGTACGACTTGCTGACCTTCCTCGCCGCGGCGCTCATCGGCGGCGCGCTTGGCTTTGCAGTGTGGGGGCTGCTGAATTAGACGGACGCGCCCCGCGGCAGCCGAATGCTCGGTGCCGCGGGGCGCAAGAAGGACACGATGCGTCGAATGGGCTAACGGCGCACCAGAGGAGCCGTTGCCTAGCGCTCGTTCCCAGGCTGGGCATCGTCGTCATCGTCGATAACGACCAGGGCGATTCCGCTGCCCAGGCTGCCGACGACCCAGGGAAGCCAGAACAGACCGGAGACGCCCTCGGACGCGCCCATGGCGGACGCGGCGAACAGCCATACCAGCGCCACCATCGTGGCGACGAGCATGATCACCATGCAGGCTTTCCCCTTGCGGTCGGCGGCGCCGCGGCGGCTGGGATTGTTAGCGCGCAGGTACGCCTCGCGGCTCTGTTGGTCGAGCCGCGCCAGCTCGTCATCGCTCAGCTCAACGGTCTCGAGCCATTCCTTGTTGTAGTCCGCAAGGTCCGTGCGTCCCCAGAGCATGCCCCAGTGGACGATCGTCCCGACACCGAGCGCGACCAGCACCATCATCAGCGAATCGCCGTATACCTGCACGTTGGACTCGACCTCGAACAAGCCGGCCACGGCGACCCCGAGCAGAATCACCGCGATGCCGGCCACGATGGCGATCGACGCGCGGCGCCGGGCCGTCGCCTTCTCCTCCGCCGTATAGAAATCGGCAACATAGGGGTGCGCCTTGGCAAACGCGGCATGGTCCATGCCCGCAGGAATGGTGAACGCGAGACCGGCGGCAACGAACGCGAACGTCGCGAGGAGGACGATGCCGTCCGAGTGCATGACCTCATCGGTGAAGATGGCGGCCGCCGCACCGAGGATAAAGAGCACGACGCCGATCGCGATTTTGCGCGCAAAGGCAACCATGTGCTCGTCGTAGCCGCACACATCCGTCGCCGGCCCAGCCGGAATGGCGCACGCGCCGTCGACGGTCGGTGCGAGCGCGCACGCCGTGGAGCAACCGCCCAGACCCTCCTGGACAGGGATTCCGCGGCGGGACACATCGCCGGTCACCAGATCGTCCAGCGAGCACTCGAAGATCTGGCACATCTTGATGAGCTTGTCCATCTCCGGGTAGGACTTCTCGGCCTCCCATTTGGTAACGGATTGGCGGGACACCCCGAGCAGCATGGCGAGCTGCTCCTGGGTCATGTGGCGCTCTGCGCGCAGATATTGCAGGTTGGTGCGGAAGCTCATGATGGGTCCTCTCGTTGGCTGGGATCGACACTCGGGCGATGCGATGCCAGCGCACTGCGACAGCCCGGGTTCGGCATCCCAGCGTTTGGTGTTTTTCCTGCCGGCGACTTACACACTACGGTTGCCGCGAGACGATGACCACCAACTTGAAGCTTCATTTTACGCAACTTGCAGGCACCCTGCGGTTGCAAACCGCAGGTAGATTGACCGGAACGTCAAATGAGAAGGAACTTGCACCCCAATTCTCCAAGGAGATAAGACGCAACAGAAGCGCAATGCGGAATCATACCGCCCAACGCCGTCAGGACGGGCAATCACTTACATACTAGAACATATGTTCGTATTTCTTGATATACTAGACCTAGCGACATGGGCGGTGCCCTCCGAGTCTTGCAGGGGGTTAGGAGGGTTCCCATGGCGAAAATCACCGCGCTGCTTATTGCGGCATCAGTGCTCGTTCTATCGATCGCGCTGCTCTTCCTTATCGCTCGCTAGCGATATAGGGGTGAAACTCGCCATATAAGGGAACAGCCGCCCTGGCCGGAGCGGCTGTTCGTGCGGGTTTTACCCCACTGAATCTGTTCCAGGAGGGCGTACGCCTCCCAAGTCGCTACTAGTATACCCGCTTTTTCGGCGCCCCTGCACGCCACCCGCGGGTTTCTAGGCGGCATCGGGTCTCGCGAGCTCGGTGCCGTTTTTCAGCGATGCCGTCATTATGAGACAAGCGCCGAAGAAACCGAAGGGCTCATCTTTGCTCACTCGCCATGATGACAAAACGGGTTCCAAATCGAAAACGCCCACCCTTTCCTGCTTTCGCAAGCTGCGCTCTCATCAGCGCACGCCCTCAAGCAATCGCACTGCTACGGCCCGCTGTTACAACCCGTTGCTTGCGGCAACGGACATGTCATAAGCAGTATTGCGGTATCGTAAGTCCCAGCGAGAGAAAGGGCTCCCTATGCTAAACGAGAACATCCGCGAACTCAGGAAATCGAAAGGCCTGTCCCAAGAGGAGCTCGCGCTCAAGCTGAACGTGGTGAGGCAGACGGTCTCGAAGTGGGAACGTGGGCTCTCGGTGCCCGACGCTGAGATGCTCGTCGCCATCGGAGGGGTGCTCGACACCCCGGTGAGCACGCTGCTGGGCGAGACCGTACCCGCATCCGAGCCCGAGGGCCTGCAAGCGCTCTCCGAAAAGCTCGAAGTGCTGAACGACCAGTTCGCACGCGCGCAGGAATCCAAGCGCCGTGCGCTGCACGCCCTTTGCATCGCAATCGCCGCCATCACGGCACTTGTCCTTATCGCACTGGCGGCAATCGGCGGCTCGTATCTCGAATGGGATTTCTCCAATCCGGAATACGCGGTGGCCGGCACCATGCTCCACGGGTTCGAGTGGATCTTTGTGCGGATCGCGCCCGTCGTCCTGCTCGTCGCCATCGTAGGGGCTGTCGCCACGAGAAGGAAGGCGTAGCACGAGCACTGAGCCGCGCCTCCTTCCAAGCAACAGCCCGTTGCTCGACCAGCGCGCCGCATCGCTGGATAATCGCAGGCAAGCGGCGGGATCAAACCCCGCCGTCTACGCCCCAATCAAAGGAGACCCGCCATGATCCTGCTTAAAGACGCCCTGGCCCAAGCCCGACGCGAACGCGGCCTCACCCAAGAGGAACTCGCCGCACGCCTCTACATCACGCGTCAGGCGGTCAGCCGCTGGGAGACCGGAGCGACCGAGCCCGGCATCGACATGATCAAGCTCATCGCGCGCGAGCTCGACGTCCCCGTGACGCGCCTGCTCGACATGCCCGAGCACTACTGCCAAAGCTGTGGCATGATGTTCACCGGGCCCGACCAGCATGGGCACGAAGCAGACGGCACCGAGACCGGGGACTTCTGCCGCTGGTGCTACGACCAGGGCGCGTATACCTACGAGACCACCATGGAAGAGATGATTGAGGACTGCGCACCGCGCATGGCGGAGCACATGGGCTGGTCCGTGGACGAATGCGCGTCGCTTCTTGGCGCCATCCTGCCGACGCTCCGCAGGTGGAATGCAACGGATAAGTAAGGCAGGCGTCAACGCAAGCATCGCCTTGAAATCATTTAGGACGAGATTCTCCTTGCGATAGGAATCGACACCGCAAGGCCCACCGCTGCAGACGCAAGCACGGCGCAAAACACCCAAGTGGTGCCGGCAGGGGATGCAGCGGGGGCAAGCATTCCGCATACAGCAGTGGATACGGTTCCGCCAAATCCCCTAAAGAACATCGCCGTGGACGTTGCCCTGCCGGCGTCGCGAGCGTCCGCCCCCGTCTGCGCCGATAGATTGGAAACCGGCATACCCACTCCGACGCCCAATCCAAGCGCCGCCGCGAGCAATATAACCAGAGGTGCGGTAAGGCTTTGCGCCCTAACAATGAATGCTGCAGCCGCAGTTAAGATCACGAACGAAGATGTCACCGCAAGCGCACGAAGCCTGCCATTCTTCCTGAACAGGGCGCCCGACACATTACTTCCAAGCATGAGGGCAAGCGTCATGGGAATAAGCGCGGCGCCCGATGAAGCAGCGGCGATACCCATAGATTCCTGCAAAAGCCGCGGCAGATACGTCACGCCCGCCATGAGCGCAAACTGCACGCAGAAGCCCGAGATGAATCCTGCGACAACCCGAGGGCGGCCGAACAACCCCATGGGAATCACGGGAGCACTCGCAGCAGCCTCAACCCTGTACAGGGCAAACGCGAGGATAACAAATAGCGCCATGAGAGCGGCTGCCTGGGGCGACGCCAAGGGGAACGCGTCGCCCGCCAAACTGAACACAGCAACAAGGCTCAATACGCTCAACGATGCTAGCACGCTTCCCGCCGCATCGAATTGCGCCGCACGAGACCTTTCGCCCCTACCTGGCAGACTCCTTGACGATAGCGCAAACGCAATAATCGTGATCGGAACGTTCACAATGAATATGACATGCCAGGACAGCCCTTGGGCAACGGCCCCTCCAATCACGGGCCCTATTACGCTCGCCACACCGTACATGGCGGACGCCGCTCCAAGATAGGGACCCCTATCGCGCGGTGGCAGCATCACGGCGGCGGCTATGAAGACGCCGGCTTCCAGCAAGCCGCCGCCAATTCCCTGAAGCAAGCGCAGCGCAGCTAGCACCTCGATGGTAGGCGCCGCGGCACACAGCGCAGACGCTGCGGCAAAGAGAGTCAGGCCAAATGCATACGTTCTCTTCAAACCAAAATGAAACGCAAGGCCACCGCAGAGGAGCGTTGACACAGTACTTGAAGCAAGATATGCGGTCATAGGCCAGGCATAATGCGCCGCCCCGCCCAAGGCGGCCGAAATCGTTGGCAGTGCCGTTGCCACCACGGTGGAATCAAGCGCAGCGATAAACAACGCGAGCATGAGTCCGGTCGTCATCAACCCGCTAACAGGTTGACGAGTTCCACTGGTGCAGGGTTCTTTCATATTGTATTCCTCCTTCTCCTCGTCCTCATGGACGAACCATGCGATAAACCCGCAACGAACAGAAGGAAGGATGGCTATGCGCCGGGCCGCTTCGAGATGGGCATCCATATCTCGCTGCGATATGACGCAGACGAGAAATCTCCTTGCGGATACACCTCGATGCTCACGTCTCCCGATAGCTTGTATCCTGACGAGGGCAACCACTCGGAGTAGATCCTGCGATAGCACTCCGCCGTCGCCGTGTCGCAAGGGCCTGCACAATCGAACACGGCCCAAAGACCGGATGGCACATGCATCTCATCCGCCCATACCGGCGCCTCACGTGACGACACGACGGCTATCTGGTAGCTTTGGCCATCGTCGTCCTTGCACACGTTGACGCCGAGGATTCCTTGAGGCCCCGACCCATCCGCCAGCGCGACAAGCCGTTCGATAACCCCATCTTGCGAAGCTCTCTCCCAAAGATTGCTCAAGCTCTCTCTGCCTGAAGAGGACATTTGAACCAGCGGATTACCTTGAGCAGCTCCACAGGATGCGGATATTCCCACGAGGCGCATCCCCTGCTGGGGCACAACCCTCCACGGCAAAGGCTCCGCACCCGTAACGGTAAGGGCAAACGTGCACCGCGGGAAGACGAGAAGAGGGGCGCCGGGGCACCTCGCCTCACTAGGAGACATGCCCAAGACCTCTTGAAATGCTCGATTGAACGCCGTTGGCGAAGAGTAGCCATACCGCACTGCCACATCGAGCACGCGCTCGCCCCTAGACAGATCGAGCGCAGCGCACGACAGACGACGTTTGCGCACGTACTCCGCTAGCCCCATCCCCGCAAGATAAGAAAAGACCCTCCGGAACTGCCCTTCGGTGCAAGACGCAAAAGACGCCGCACGCGCAATATCGACATCGCCGTCAAGATGCTCCTCTATGTAGTCCACAGAGGCATTCAACCCTTCTATCCAGCCCATAGGGTCACCATCCTTCCGAAAACAAGCATGGGGCAAAGCGGTTTTTCAATCCTCGCATTAACGGAGCAGATTATGCGAGCTCACTCGAGAGTCCGGCTGGCCGCCCCGCCTTCCGCTCATACAGGCAGGCCAGCCACGTTCCGCGGGCAGAGACAGGCACCGCTTACTTCCCGCGATGCTTGCGGCGCTTCCTTTCACGTCGGTCTTCCCAATGAGAGCGCGCTTCATCCTGACGCCGCACCGCTCGTTCGCTTCGCAATTCATCCTTGACGCGCTCCCGCTCGCGAGCGAGCGCAAGTTGGGAAGCAGTCGATGATCCGTGCTGGCGCATCGCCTTGGCCGCCTCGCGCGCGCGGCGCTTGGGGTTACCAGGGATCCGCCCGGCACGTGGCCCAACAGGCTCCGTCTCCGCACTCAGGCGCAGGCTCAACCAACGTTCGAGCACCCACGTATAGACCTCTTCATTCGAAGGCTCCGCACCAAATACCACGCGCGCGACACGAAGCATGCCGTCTTCGACATGCTCGACCACGCCCACCCAGAACTGACCGTCGTGATAGACCGTCAGGGTCGATGAGACCTCACTCTTTCGCATAGCCGCGACCTCCTTCTATGTAGGGCTACGCGAAGAAGGGACAACCAAGGAGGCAGGTTACTGGCAGGCGGGTGCCTGCGGCCCGACTACCCGACGGGCGCTGTGTTTTTATCTTCGATAGATATCAGTATAGCGCCACGAAACTCGCCACATAAGGGAACAGCCGCCCTGGCAGGAGCGGCTGTTCGTGCGGGTTTCACCCCACTACACAAACTCCAGGAGGGCGTACGCCTCCCTAGTCGTTACCAGCATACCCGCTTTCCGGCGCCCCTGCACGCCACCCGCGGGGCTCTGGGCGGCGCCGTGCTACGCGAGCTCGGCGCCGTTTTTCAGCGCTGCCGTCAAGGCGGGTCAATCAATTTAGACAACGAAGAACCTAGCCCTGATTTCGAGAACTGAGCACAAGGGCAATCGACCATCTTCATATCGGGTTTCAGCAGCTTGTATCCTATGTGATCTCAAACAGTCCTCACCAATGTTACAACCCGTTGCTTGCGGCAACGGGCCATCTGCAGGCAGCACTGCGGTAACGTAGGAACCGGACGAGAAAAGGGACCCGCCATGCTGAACGAGAGCATCCAGGCACTCAGGAAATCGAAAGGCCTGTCCCAGAAGGAGCTCGCGCTCAAGCTGAACGTGGTGAGACAGACGGTTCACCGCGTATGCGTCACGTTTTTCGTACTCCAAAGTCGCTTTATAAAGTAGACGTCTTTCAAATTCGACAAAAGAGCAGGTCAGAAATAGCTCAAAGATGGTGATACTCGCGGTTTTCTGATTTGAGTACGAAAAACGGCACCTGTTGTCATTTAGGGCAGCTGCTGGCTGTATACACGATGGCGGAAAACACCTCAAAGAAGGCAGTCGCCTATAAGCACGCTCCACACAAACGGTCCCTCGCACGCACGGAACGAAGCATGTCGTTTTACACGCTCGACCATGCCCGCCCACAACCAATCATCGCGATAGGCAGTCAAGGTCGATTAGCCCTCGTTCTTGCATATAACCGCGAGCTACTTCTACACAGAACCGCGCAAAGAGGAGCGAAACGCTGACCCAGACTAGCGTCCCTTCTCATCCCCCATATCCCTAAGCATCGATGACACTCTTTGCGCCATTTCATCGGTGGCCTCACGGATAACGGCTATCCAGCGAGCCGGACCGTCCTCATCGCCCTCCCCTTCGCTCGGCGGCAGGTCCTCGCAGACGGCAGCGGAGATTCCCGTCTCCGCTTCGAGCACGTCGCAGGCGCTCGTGATCGCCATCAAAGGGGTTTTAAGCTCATGGGAAGCGGAAGTGACGAACCCCTTCTCGCGGTCGCGAGCCTCCATAACGGGTCGCAGCGCCCGCGTTGTCGCAAAAGCCGCCACCACCGTTGCGCACAGCACGATGACCACTCCGGAAAAGATGCAACGAAAGACGATTGAGGCAACATATTCGCCGTGGGGCGTCACATCGAGAAACGTGTAGGCACGCACGTCGGTTGGAGCGACCTCGACCGCCGCAACGCTTCCGTCCGAAACCGTCATGGCACCATTCTGGGTACCGAGGGGCTGCCAAAGGCCGATCCACTTTCGCCCGTCAAAAGAGAAAGGCTGGCTCCCCACCTCATCGCGAAGACGCATAAGTTGTGTCGTGCCGCTTTCGGAGAGACGATCGCCGGCCGCCGTTCCCCCGCGCTCCACCGCAACTATCTTGTCCGACTCGTCCACAGCGACCCGACACCATGAAACGTCGGGGCCAGTAACGACCAAACCTGACGTCCCATCAGCCCCAATGCCCACGGCGGCCCGTTCGATGTCAAACGGCTGATTCGAGAGCTCCTCGAGTATATGCCTTCGCATCGTCATATCCGCATTGATGAGCGGAACCGCGAGCAGCGTCATGCACGCTGCGGTGCACAAGGCAATGAGGACGGCGGAAACCACGACGATGCGGCGGCGAAACGCCGCGAGATCCCTAGGCATCTTCATGCTTGGCCTCCAACGCGTAGCCGATTCCACGAATGGCGCGAATTGAAACCGGAGCCCCGAGGACGGCGATCTTGGAACGCAGCAGCGATACCTGCGTCTCGAGCCTGCCGGCGCTCGCCTCTCCTTCGGCACCCCATGCAACGGCCGATACCCGCTCCCTATGCACCGGAGTTCCTGCATGACGCATCAACGCCTCGAGCACCAGGCCCTCCTTGGGCGTAAGAACGCAAGACTCCCCACCATATATCAGCTCACGGGAATCGGGCGCATAGGACATACCCAGCGCCTCAATTGCCGTAGACGGGTCCGTGCCACCGCGCCGTCTGAGGACGGCTCGTAGTCTCGCAAGAAGCTCCTCGACATGGAAGGGCTTGGCAAGATAGTCGTCCGCGCCAAGGTCTAGGCCACGCACCCGGTCGCGCACGTCGCCGCGGGCCGTGAGCAGGATGACGGGCGTGGCGTCACCACGTGCGCGCAACTCAGATAGAACGGAAAGGCCGTCTTTGCCGGGCAGCATGATATCGAGCACCACGGCATCTACAGGAGCCACGGCAAGACGCGCGAGCGCCGCCTCGCCATCCGGCACCGCCTCCACTTCCCACCCGGCGAGCTCGAGCGCCCGGGAAAGCGGCTCCCGGATGAGCCGGGCATCCTCTACCAGCAAAAGCCTCATATAAGCCCCTCTACAAGGGCGGCGCGACCCACCTCGGCCCGCGCCGCCGCAACAGTCCGTCGCGCCTATTCCGCGACGTCGGCGAATACCCGCACATCGGGCACGGGCGCCACCTCGGTGCCGTCCTCGACCCAGCGAACAACATCGAACTCCATGCCCCCATCGGAACGCGGCGTCGCCTCGCCCAAGCCGATCACGATTCCGAGGGCCCCAGGCGTCTCTTCATCGGCAACGGCAGACGCGGGCGAGAGCATCCCGAGAGCCGCAAACACCGCCACGGCCAAACCCGCAGCAGCCAGTACCAGCCTGCCCATATTCTTCATCTTCACCCTCCAAACATACAGCGTCCATGACGCACGGCTAGGATTGGAGATCTCCATGACCTCATGGTAGAGGGCAAAGCTTTAGGATTGCTTTACATCTGGAAATAGGGAATGCAATTTTTGGCGGCGCCAGCGAACAATCGTGCCATAGAATAGAACAGATGTTCGTCTTTTATGATACTATAGAGACAGCGACGTGGGCGGTGCCCTCCGAGTCCTTGCAGGGGGTTAGGAGGGTTCCCATGGCGAAGTTCACCGCGTTGCTGCTCGCAGCTTCCGTGCTCGTTCTATCGATCGCGCTTCTTTATCTTGCCGTTTTCTAGCGGCCAAGGGGTGAAACTCGCCATTTAAGGGAACAGCCGCCCTGGCAGGAGCGGCTGTTCGTGCGGGTTTTACCCCACCAACTCTGTTCCAGGAGGGCGTACGCCTCCCTAGTCGCTACCAGTATACCCGCTTTTCCGGCGCCCCTGCACGCCACCAGCGGGATTCTGGGCGGTGCCGGGCTTCGCGAGCTCGGCGCCGTTTTACAACGTTGCCGTCAACGCAGGTCAATCACTTAAAAGACGAAGAACCTAGACATCCTTCCCATCCATTCCCGTCGGCATTTTTCATAGCCTGCCATTATCATTTTGCCAAGTTTTATTGTCAGTGATATCCTTTAACTGACAATAAAACTTGGCAGAATTGAGGATGACATGGACAGAGATGAAATCCTTGCAAGAAATCGTATGGACAACCGACACCTTGATGAGCGGGATCACAGGTTAGCTGACGAGGCGAGCGCTTGGGGGGTGATAGCCTTAACGGCTGCCGTTGCCGTGATCTTTCTCATCCGATTGCTCACAAAGGGTGGGAATTCATACGACCTCCTCGCCATCCTGTTCGCATACCTCTCCGCAGGGAGCGCGTACAAATGGAGCAAAACAAGGTCGCGCTGGACGTTCTTGACATCCGCTCTATACACGGCCCTCGTCGTGACCTGGCTATGTGCCTACGCGTTGTTGGGCTGATGCCACTGTGAAGGAATCGCTGACACTTAAAAACTCACTGCGAGAGGCTCGAAAGCAACGTGGACTCTCGCAGACACAACTTGCCGAGTTGACGGGGGTATCCCGAAACACGATCAGCTCCATCGAAACGGGACAGTTCAATCCTACAGCCAAGCTTGCGCTCGTCCTCTGCATTGCGCTCGACAAGAAGTTTGAGGAACTGTTTTATTTCTAGGCGCCTGTGGAGCAGGTTATCCCCCTCGGCGCAAACGGCGATGTTTCCTGCGATGGAACCGAGCCGCTCACACCCCCTTTCACGCACCTCATTGACACGTTGCGAACATCTATAAAAGCACTATACGAGTCGAGCGTAATCTTGCGACTGATGGAAGATGTGGGCGATGGTCACGTCGTCACCGCGCACCGTATAGAGAAACGTATATCTCATCACGGAGGCGGACCGGTATCCCCTTGCAGCAAGCTCGGGCAGATGGCATAGGCTGAATGCTTCGGGATGGTTCCGAACGCTTTCCACCTTGGCATCGAACTCCATCATGAAATGACGGGCAGCCTGAGGGCTCTTCACTACGTTGACAAGGTAGGAGACGATATCGCGGTACTCGCGCTGCGCCTCGCGAGCAATCGATAACCTATAGCCCATATTCTTCCCTGAGCTTCGACGCGAAGACGTCGTACTCATCCACCTCGCCGTTCTCGATTTCCTGCTCCGCGAGCAGAATCCGAGAAAACAGGCGCGCCTTCGCGACCTCATCGCGCTGAGCAGCCCACTCTTCTGCCGACAGACAATGAAATGCCTCGTAACCGTTACGCGTCACCGTAACATCACGCTCTCGACTGACAAGCGCGGTAAAAGCCGCGGTGTCCTTCATATCGCGAACCGGGACTGCGATAGCCATATGCACCCCTTTCAACTTGTGGCCTAACTATACCACGTTCATCAATAGAAGCAGCAGCGGCCAACGGCGGTACCCATCTACGCCCTGCGAACCGGATGCCTGATCACCGTCTTGAGCTTCTCGGGCGCGGTGCGCCGGGCGTCGTTGAGGTAGATCTCGTGATGGAGGCGCTCGTCGGAGAAATCCTCGACATAGCCCCGCTCCTCGGCGAAATCGCGCATAGCTTCGACGGTCGCCGGCTCGTCGTCATACGACCCGACATGCAGGCACTGAACGCACAGCCCCTCCTCAATAATGAGCAGCTCCACCATCGAGAAATCCCGCTTCTTCTTGGCGGCGGCCTCCGCGACGGCCCATTCGAACTCCTCGCGCGTCACGAACTCGGGCACGCGGATGGCGGATATCCAGTTGAAGTCCTCCTTGCGCGCATAATCCACACCCAGCACGCCGTCCTGCCACCAAAAACCCTCCAGCGGCGGCACGACGAAGTCGAAGTAGCCCTCGATGCGATGGTCGCCTTTCTTGGACATCTTGATGGTGTACGCCACGCCGTAGAGCGCCTCAAGCGCATCCTTGTACGCCCCGCCCTCCTCGTTAGGATCACCATGACCACGGACGGCGATGAACGTCATCGCAGGAACCTCGACGAGCATCGGCTTCTTGGACGGAAGGTAGAACTCCTTGTATTCCTTCTTGTAGTCGAATGCCATCGCAATCCCCTCTCCCGAGTAACGATGGGCCTATGATATACGAACATATGTTCTTGTCAAGCGTCTATTTCAATGCAGCTCCGAACCACGCCCCACTTTCCTGGCGCAAAGGCGCGCAGCTAATCCTCTAGCGGCAGAGATACCGTGAACTCCGTCTCCCCCTTACTGCTTGTCGCAGAGATTTCGCCGCCATGTGCGAGCACGATCTCGCGCGCGATCGCAAGGCCTAGCCCCGCGTTCCCGCCGTCCGTTCCCCGCGCGCGCTCGGCTCGGTAGAACTTCTCGAATATATGCTCAAGGTGCTCGGGAGGAATCTCCCTGCCCTTGTTCCGAATGCGATAAACAAGTCGGCTTTCGCCCTCCGAATCCCCGCACGACAGGAAGCACGTCAGCTGCGTGCCCGGCTCCGCAAACGAAACGCCGTTTCGAACGATGTTGGAGAGCACGCGCGCCATCTTCTCGGGATCGAGAAACGCGACGACGGAATCCGGGGGCACGTTCGTGGCGATCTCGACGCCGCGCGCGGCGGCAGCCGGAAAGGCCTCGTCGACCACCTGTGCCAAAAGCATGGCGGCGTCCACATGCTCCCGCTGGATCGGTATGGAGGTCAGGTTATAGCGGGTGATCTCGAAGAACTCGTCCATCATCGAATCGAGCCGGCGCGCCTTCTCAAGCGCGGCGCCCGCGAACCGCTCCCTCTTGTCTTGGGAAAGATCCGGCTCCTCGGCAAGCAGGGCGAGATAACCGACTACGGAGGTAAGCGGGGTCTTGATGTCGTGCGCGAGATAGACGACGAGCTCGTCCTTCCTCGCCTCAGCCGCAGCGGACGCCCGTTCCATCGCAGAGATTCGATCATCGAGCGCGCGCAGCTCGCGCGCGGCATACGAGAGGTGGTCAGGCAAGCAATCGTCGGCGCAGTCGGATCCCGACGCGGAAAGCTTGTTCGATACAGCGCAGACAATCTCATCGATGTCGCGCGCAGCCGACGCGACCTGGCAGGCCGCCACGGCCATCGCGCCCAGCAGATACACGGACCACAGCAACGGCCCCTCTATGAACCCCACCACCGCATGATAGTCACTCAGGTCCCTGAACTGGTGCATGCCGTTGACCATGCTGCCTTCCTGATGCCCCATCGACCGGAACAGCTCGACCTCCCCATCGGGCACGGCGACCCATACGGACGTCGCGTCGGCGATAAGGTCGGATAGGCGATCGGCGAACAGGGCGCGACCGAGCGCCACGAACGCCAAGAACAGCAGCGTATACGCAGCGAACGCCAGGACGAGCCGAAGAAGACCCCGCTTGCGCGAAGCGATTCCCTGCATCGTTCTCATTCGAGCCCCCTTCCCTAAACCGCCCGCTAAGGCGCGATCTTGTAACCCACGCCCCATACCGTCTCGATGAAGACCTGCTCGGAATCGACCGCCGCGAGCTTGGTCCTCAGGTGCCGGATATGGACCATCACGGAATTCGCGCTCGAAGGCATGAAGTCCTCCATCCAAACGCGCTCATACAGCTCCTGCGTCGACACGGGCGAACCATGCGCGCGGAGCAGCAACGCGAGAACGTCGAACTCCTTGGGCGTCAGGGTGAGGGCGACGCCGTGCAACGCCGCCGTGTGGGCGGACGGACGCAGCTCTATGCCACGGCAGCACAGCGCCTCAGAACCGCCGTCGACGGCGGAGTAGGAACTTCGCCTCAGGCACGACTTCACGCGGGCGATCAGCTCCCTAGGAAGAAAGGGCTTTGTCACATAGTCGTCCGCACCGCATGTGAGTCCGAGCACCTTGTCGGTCTCCTGGTCTTTCGCAGACAGGAAGATGATCGGGACGTGCGAGCACGCGCGCAGGCGCACGCAGAGCTCGAATCCGTCGATGCCCGGCATCATCGCATCCAGCATCACCAGGTCGTAGCCGCCGCGGACGAACGTCTCGAGCGCCACCCCGGACCTCAGGCAGATATCGGCGCGCATGCCGGCGCCCCGCAGCGTTTCCGCCACCAGCTCCGCGATGTCGCGCTCGTCCTCGACGACCAGTATGTTCGGATGCTCAACCATGCCCCCCATTGTATCGGGCGCCCGCCGCGGACGCGCGCCCCGATCACCGAGATAAGGAATCGTTAAGGAGCTGAAGGGAAACGCAAGGAGTCGCCATGGGACGCATAAGCGCGCACCCCGATAGCCTCGTGAAAAACACCGCGAAGGATACCGGCGCCGCAATCGACGCGCCTCGAGATCGGAGGCCACATGACCAGGATGCAGACGTACCGCCCGAACGCGGGCGAGACCATCCGACGAGAAACGAGTGGGAAGAGACCCTCAGCGCCGCGTCGCCGCAAGGCGGCACGCAGCCGCAGGAAGGCGACGCTAAGCCATCCGGACTCCCCGAGCCCCTGGCTTCTGGTGCTGGGCGCGGCCCTGCTCGCCGGGGCCCTGCTCCTTTTGCACCCAGGCAGTCCCGCGATCCTCGAACGCCTTCCGTTCCTTGCAGGGGAAGCGTCATACGCGCCCCTGGACCCCGACCCGGATGAAGAGTCGTGGTCCCTAACCCTCGTCAACGCGACACGGCCGCTGCCGGATTCCTTCACCATTGAAACGGTCGCGATCGAAGGCGGTCATAGGGTGGACGCCCGCATAGCGCCCCAACTCGAGAAGATGCTCTCGGGCTGTCGGGCGGCGGGAAACCGACCGTACGTCCGATCGTCCTTCAGGACGCGCGGCGAGCAGGAGCAGATTCTCAACGAGCGCATCGCCGAATATCAGCACGAGGGGTATTCCCACGACGGGGCGACCGCGGAGGCGCTACGCTGGGTCGCCCGACCCGGCACGAGCGAACACGAGCTCGGCCTGGCCGTCGACATCAACGACTGCGACGACGACGGACTCGTCTACGAATGGCTTGCGGAACATGCCCATGAGTACGGATTCGTGCTGAGGTACCCGCCGGACAAAGTGGACGTGACGGGAATCGCAAGCGAGCCGTGGCACTACCGCTACGTCGGGCTGCGCGCTGCATCGGAAATGCATGCCTCGGGCGAGGTGCTAGAGGAATACCTCGGCAACCGGGATGGGTAAGGCTGCAAGCCCGATGCGGCATTCGATCTAGCCCCGGGCGGATGCGCAGCGAGCTCAGAACCGCTCGCCCTTCACGGCGTACGTCGCCCAGAAGGTCGGAATGTTCAGGTCGTGCAGACGGCCCTCGCCGTAGGTGTCCTCGTAGCAGTCGACCAGCCGGAATCCCGCCTGGAGCTGCCCACGGATCTGCTCTTCCAGCGTATGCGAGAACTGGATGCCGTCCTCCGCGGGGTCGATCGCCGCCATGTGCTCGGGATTCGCGAGGGGGTTGAACGGCAACCCGCGCACCGCCCGCTCCTCGGCGTCGTCGAATACGTACCCGAAGCCGTTGTCGAGGCCCGCCAGCAGGCGGCCGCCCGGCTTCAGGACGCGATGGCACTCGCGCCAGAGCGGCTTGACCTCCTCAATGTAGCAATTCGAGACGGGGTGGAAGATGAGGTCGAACTCCTCATCTGCGAAGGGGAGCGGCTTGGACATGTCGCCCCGCACGATCTCGATGTCGTAGCCCTCGCGCTCGGCGACCATCCGCTCGGACTCCAGCTGGCTGGGCGTGTAGTCGAACACGGTGCACCGCGCCCCCAGCGCCGCGAAAATCGGCATCTGCTGGCCTCCGCCGCTGGCGAGCCCGAGCACGCGCAGGCCGGAAAGGTCGCTCGGATACCATTCGGGTGGAACGGGCTTGGTGGGGGTGAGCAGCATGCGCCATGCCCCCTGCTGAGCCTTGAGATATTCCTCGTGACTCGCGGGGGTGCCCCACTCCCAGCCCTGTATGTTCCAGCCATCGATGGCGCGCGCGTTTGCGTCGGCGTAGTTTTCCTTGGTAATCTCCAACATGTATTCATCCTCTCTATTATTCGCAAACACGCGATATTCTACCTCCCTAAACACGCCAGGGTTTTTGAGGGATTTCGCGGTTCAGCTTCGACATGCTGCGGGCGGTGCCGAGCCCTGACGGGCGACCTCCGCCCGCAGCGGGCGCAGGCCATCTCTCCCATCATCGGCGGGCCTTCCGGGCTGGTCCCGATCGGAGGTCAGCGCATACGGCCGCTATCAGCCCGGAGAGCATCTCGCCGTCCTCAGCATCGATGAGCCGCATCGACTTCGCGCCCTCGTAGGGGACGGCGGTCGCGCCCAGCACCGATGCGGATGCGGGGGTCTCCTTGATGAGCAGCCGGTCGTCGTAGACACCGCCGAACAGCGTGCCCTCTGAGTAGAGGAGGTACTCCCCCATCATCTTCCTCGTGGTCAAGCCCTCGACACCCGAGAGAAGGTCAAGGACATAATCGAGATAGCTTTGCGAAGACGCCATGACAGCCCTTTTTTTCTTCGAATCCGTCAGCCCTGCTCGACGATCGCGCCGTAACCCGTGTGCGGCAGGTACGCCACCGCGAGCCTCTCGCCGTCGTCGACGTAGCCGGAGAACACCGTGAGGTCGACGACCTCACCAGTCTCGTCGTCACGCACCGAGATGCCTCGGCGCTCGCTCGGCACGTCCGCGCCGCCGTGCGCACGGCCGACGGTGACGCCCTCGACCCTGAGGTAATCCCCGCCCGCGATCTGGGGGACGTCGAGAAGGACGCCTACGAGAAAGAGCGCCGTGACGACCGCGACTGCCATCGGGACGATGTTCAAAACCCTCAGGAACAGGACGTCGTTCCTGCCGCTAAAGCTCTTCCTCACCTCGTCCGGGCTCCGGAAGACGGCGTCGATGAAGTCCCTTTTGCGCACGAGGTGCGAGACGCAAAGGGCAAACGCGACGAGGAAGACCAAGGATCGCATCGCGAGCCTGAAGACGGCGTATTCCATCACCCGCTCACCTCCAGCCCCGACAGGACCTCGGCACGCAGGCGCTCCATGCGGGGCGTGAGCGGCTCGAGGGAGGCATCGGCAGCCAGGCGCGCCGCCTCCTCGGCGGACCCGTGCAGCAGCTCGTACTCGGCGAGGTAGAGCTGCCAGTTCGCGCGCTGCTGATGGCAGTCGGCAGCCGCCATGCGCTCGCGCATGCGGGCGGCGTCGGCGGCGTCGCGCTCGGCGGGCGGGCGAACCAGGACGGTGAAGTCGGCGATCTGGGAATCGATGACGAGGCGGTTGCGCGTACCCTCCTTGAAGCTCGTGCGGAACGCTGAGAGCCTGGACAGCGTGTCGCGCGCGCCGTCGAGATCGCCGGTGTCGACGCGGCTCAGGAACTCGACCTGCATGACGCGAAACCACCTTGGATTGTCTGGCCGCTTGAAGGAGACGGACCCGAGCCGGCTCAGCGCGCCGGCGCTGTCAAGCTCGAGGTAATCGCAATACGCGAGCTCGATGGCGATGGTGTTCGCGGAGCGGCCGAAGCGGTCGCGCGCGGAGAGGACCTCGAGCACCGCGCGATAGCGCGCAGGGTCGCAATCCTGCGACACCACCTCGCCCAGCTCGACAAACAGCGACGCCATGCGCACGCGTGAGATGAGCACGATGGCGAACAGGAGGGCGAAGCCGAAAAAAAGGAGCGCGACGCGGCCCCTCTCGATAAACCAGATCATCGCGACGACGTTCGCGATAACCAGCGCGATGGCCTGTGCCTTAATCGAGCGCAGCCGCTTGAGGTATGCGGCCACGGTCCCCTGCGCATCCAGGCCCCAGTACGCGGAGCGCCTATCCCCCGTCGACGACATGCTGTCGATACGGCTGGGCCCCGGCGTCCGGGCTGGCGGGGTCGGAAGGCTACTCATGGCGGTCATCTCCTCCTACAAGCTGCGACGTTCAAGCCGCCGTAATCATTTGCGGGCGCGCGGGGCGCCGCATCGCCGTGCACGCCGCATCGCTGTGCCACCGGCATGGGCCACGTTCCCCAAAGCGCCCCGCCCTCACATCCTCATGCGTTCGAGACTGGGATACCCACGACGAAGCGCCGCGTTGTACTGGCTCTTCAGGCGGCCCGCCTGCAGGTACCAAGCGGCATAGAGGGCGACCCCTTCGACCACGAGCATCGCCGCGAGCACGAAGGGCGACGTCCTCGTCATGAGCAGCATCGCGTCGAAGGCGGCGAAGAGCGCCAGCACGCCGGCCGTCGCCCTCGTGCGCTCCTCAACCTGCCTGCGCAACTGGCAGCGAATGCCTTCCAGCTCCATCTCAGTATAACGCGCCTCAACGATGCCTTGGCGAACGCTTTCGTCCATATGCGCGATGCAAAAACGGATCACGGGACCCTCCATCCCCTAGTCGACGAACCAGAACCACGCGAAGAATACGAGATACGGAACGCTCAGCAGGTACAGCACGGAGATGAGCGCGATCATCCCGGCGCGAGCGGGCGAACCATCGCTCGCTCGACGCAGCTCGCGCACCGTCAGCACGATGGCGGCGACGAGCACGACGACCGCCAGGACGACCATGCCCATCAGCATCAGGGCGATGCCGACGCTCAACGCCATGACGGGCGCCATGAACAGGGCGCACCCGCAGCCACCTGGACTGTAGAGGTTGCCGGCCGCAGCTCGGCGAGCGCGACGGCGCGCACGGGGCGTATGCGCTGCGCTCGCGGGATTCCGCATATCGAAAAGCATGACCCGCCCCTACTCGATCGGATCGCCCGCAGCAAGCGGGCCGTCCACATCGCGCGCGCCCACGAGGGTGCGCGTCGTGGGATACCAGCGCACCTCGGCCATCGGCTCGTCGAGCACGAGCGCGACCTCGGGCCAATCGGACGCGTTCACGCTGAGGCGCGCATCGACCTGGCCGTTCGCGACCGACTCGCCGTCCTTGTAGAGCGATACCTCGAAGGTGGTCGGCGTAAGCATGGCGCCGCGGCCGCGCGGGCGGTTGATCTCGGCCTCGTAGAAAGCGAAAGTCTCCTGCTTCCACCCGCCGTTCAGGTCATCGAGCATCTCGCTGCAGGAAAATGCGCCCCCGACCATCGCGATGCCCGCCATCACGCCGCAGAAGAGCACGATCGCCGCGGCGCCGGTATGGTTATAGCTGATGGGGTCCTTCTTGCGATGGCGGCGATAGATGAACGGGATCGCCAGGAACACGATGGTGAGCACGATGCCGAACGTTCCGGTGCGGTCCGCCGATGACAGCGCCCCCATGCCGAAAAGGAACGGCAGCACGTAGCAGAAGAAACCCAACGCGATACCGCGCACCTCGCGCGCAAGCGCCCGCTGGTCGACATGCTTCTTGTGGATCGTCTGCAGGTAGAGGCAGGGGGTGAAGACGGCCATCGATATACCGAACAGCAGGAAGCCGACTCCGACCGAAGCGCGGTTGTACAGCGCCGCCGCACCCACGCTCGTGGCGAAGCGGCTATAGACCAGCGCGGCGAACCCGACAAACAGGAAGACGCACCCCACGAGAAGAAAAGGCGCCTGCTTGCGGTTCGCGGTGGTGGTTATGTGCGCCATACGTATACCTCGTCTTATGCTCGCGGCGCCCGAATCCGTCGCCGAGTTGATGTTCAGACGAATCTAGCATAGAGCACATTAACCTATAGCAACGGTTCGGTAAGCGCGCGGACCCCAGGATCGGGAGCAAGCGCTTTTCAAGCTAGCACCTTCAACTGCACAGGACGAGACGACGCGAATGAGGCCTCTGACCCCCGAAGTGAGTGGATAAGACAGCAATCCAGAAGTATGCTGCACCGTGGCGCAGCGCCCAACTGGTCAAATGGCAGGCGAATCTGCCGTTTGTTATAGGTCTACTTGCCCCGAAGGAAAAAATCCACTCACTTCGGGGGTCAGAGCTATAAAGAACACCCTACCAACTCCCCGAGAACCCCGCGAAGGCGCCCCATCGCCGCTTCGGTGCCTCGACTTGACCGCACGTCAAGGGAAAACCCGTCTCCTCGCACTCAGCAGACGCCGGCTTCGCATCATCAAACGCTCTTTCATGCGGCCCGGCTATGCGAAATGGAACCGAGCGCGGGAACACCCAAGGAAGGCGGCGCCCGGAGCAACGGGCGCCCAGCGGGACCCATGCCCACGGTCGGCGAGCGCCACCGCTCTTGCCGCGCTGCGCTAAGGAGGCTCGCGCACGGGAGGAACGCTCATGCGACGATACCGCGCTCAAACGCCCGCCGGCAAGCGCGCGGGCCGCGCAAGACGGTTGCGGCACCTCCTCATCCGCTCCTCCTTACGCGCCTCCAGGGATCATCGCGATGCATGCCGCTCAACCGACTATGCCAACTATTCGTCGCGCTCACGTATTGTTGACAGAGGGAGATATCGCAAACCGGTCCCTCACGCACCGAAACCACTCAAGAAAGAGAGGTGAGTACATGGGAGTTTGGACTGCATCGGCCGCGCGCCGGGCAGACGGCGGGGGTGCCCCTTCGCACGACGCGTTGCGAGACACCGCGCGAGCCTCGGTCGAGGCGGAGGCGAATCGGCTCGTCGAGACATACGCCGACACGATCCTGCGCGTGAGCTACACCTACCTGCACAGCACGCAGGATGCCGAAGACATCTGCCAAGACGTCCTTCTTAAAGCCCTCAACCGTGCGGAGCGCTTCGAATCGGCGGGGCACGAGCGCGCCTGGATCATCCGCGTCGCCATCAACGCCGCGAAGGACCTCCTCAGGCGCCAGTCGGGACGCGCGACCGTCGCGCTCGACGACATCGCCGAGCCCGTAGCACCGACGCGGACCACCGAGCGCGAGCTCGAGGCCCGATCGGAAAGCGTCCTTGAGCGCGTCATGGCGCTGCCCCTGGAATACCGCGAGGCGATCTACCTCCACTACTACGAGGGCTGCTCCATCAAGCAGATCGCCACCATCGTCCATGCATCCGAATCGGCCGTGGCAACGCGACTCAGCCGCGGCCGGTCCAAACTTCGCCCCGCCCTGGAAGGAGTTCGACATGAGCTCGACCTTTGATCCCACTGCTTATCGATCCGACCTCGACCAGCTCTCCTTCACCGACGAGCAGAAAGCGCGCATGGCGGCGCGGCTCGCGGAGGCGGCAAGCGCGGACCCCATTGGAATTCCCACCGCGTACGAGACCGCGCCGAGCGCCTCAGCCGAGGACACTGGCGAAGCCGCTCCCGCCGAGATCCTGGAACTCCCCGTCGCCCGCGCCGATCAGCCCTCCCGCATCGCGACGGGTCGTCGGCAGGCCCGTCCCTTTGCTCGCCGTCCCAAGGCGCACCGCATCGCGGCGGCGCTCGGCATCGCCGCCCTGCTCACCATAGGCGGGGGCACCGCCTACGCCACGGGGACGCTCGCCCGTGCGGCAGACTCCCTCGCCACCGTCTTCGGCGCGGGCCCCGCGCAGACCGAGCTCATCGACCGCATCGGCCGGCCGATCGGCGCCAGCTGCACGAGCAACGGCATCACCATCACGGCCGACGCCATCATCGGCATGCGCCACGCCTACGCGGTGGTCTACACCATCGAGAAGGACGACGGGACCGCGTTCGACGAGCTCACGATGAACGAGAACGGCGGCTACAATCTGTTTCTCGAAGGCGGCGGCAGCATCAACGCGCTGACTGCTTTGCGCCTTGGCGTGAATGGCGGCTACGGCAGCTCCCACACCTTCGACGCCGACCCTGCAGACAACGCCATCCAACTCGTTGAGATGATGAGCCTCACCGGCTCCGACGCCTCGCTCGTGGGCGAGACGCTTCACTTCGACGCCAGCAAGCTCCTCTACTTCCCCGAGGGCAAGCAGGCGGACGGACGAGACCTTCCCGCGGAGGCCATCGCCACCGGCAATTGGAGCATGTCCTTCAAGATCGACTACGAGGACCTCTCCGTCGATCTGCCCGCAGGTCAGACGTTCACCATCAACGGCAACAGCGCCGTCATAAACGAGCTCGCCATCTCCCCGCTCGGCGCGGACGTCACCTACACGGTCGATGCCGTGGACGGCCCCTCCGAACCCACGGGCCGCGAGACCAGCTCCGAGAACCGCGCGGGACACGGCGACTTCACGGTGACCTTCGCCGACGGCACCACGCAGGAGCTTGGCAGCGGTTACGAATCCTGGCAGGAGAGTGGCAAGACCGTCGTTCAAAAGACCTACTTCTTCAGCCAGATCCGCGATGTCGACGATATCGTCAGCATCACCATCGGCGACCTGACGATCCCGGTCGAGTAGGCACGCCATACGAGCGAGCAACGCAGCAGCCGCGCAGAACGAGGCCGCGCCCGGCATCCCCCAAGGGAGCCGGGCGCGGCCTCCGCTGTGTTCCGCCGCCTCAGATTAGGGACAGTCCCTTTTCTGAGCCGGCGGCGATCCCGCAACGATCTCGTCGCGGGAGGGTGCGGCGCTACGACAAGTCGTCCTTGCGGCATCGCGCCCCAAGACCTCAAAAAGTGCCTGTCCCCCATTTGAGGTAGTTGACGCCTTATACTATGCGCCGTATAGTATCGGTCGAAGGGAGGTATCATGGATGCTCAAATGAAGCGCGGCTTCCTCGAGATTTGCGTGCTCGCGTCGCTCCAGGGACGGGACTCCTACGGCTACCAGATCGTGAAGGACGTACCCGACATCCTTGGGCTCACCGAGTCGACACTGTACCCGCTACTTAAGCGCCTCGAGAAGGCCGAGTGCCTGACCGCCTACTCCGTGGAGCACAACGGGCGACTGCGAAAGTACTACCGGCTCACGCCGACCGGCGAGGAGCGCATCGCCGAATTCCTATACGAGCAGGCGGACATCATGTCGATCTATGATTTTGTAAAGCGAGGTGCGCAACGATGACCAAGCAGGAATTCCTCTCCGAGCTGGAGCGGGCGCTGGGCAAGCTCCCGCACGCCGAAGTCGAGCAGGCGCTCGCGTTCTACGACGAGGCCATCAGCGACCGCATGGAAGACGGTCTTTCCGAAGCCGAAGCGGTGGCAGACCTGGGCCCGATCGACGAGATCGCGGCGCAGATCGCCGCGGAGACCCCGCCCATCCCGCGCACCATCGCACGGGCCAACACCGGCAGCCGCACCCTCAACATCGTTTTGCTCACCGTGTTCTCCCCCATCTGGGTGCCCGTCGTGCTCGCGCTCGCGGCAGCGGCGCTCGCCGTATATGTCGCGATCTGGGCGGTCATCGCCGCGCTGTGGGCCGTCGACGCGGTCCTCGTGCTCATGCCCTTCGCAGGAATCGCCGCGCTCGGCTCGACCTTGGGAAGCGGGATGCCGCTGCCCGGCGTCTTCGTCCTCGGCCTTTCGCTCGTGTCGAGCGGCTTCGGGCTCGTCGCTTCCTTCGCCGTCTTCTGGGCCAGCAAGCTGCTCTTCCAGGCAACGCGTACCTTCGCGCGCTGGATCGCGAGCCTTTTCGTGCGCGTGAGCGGCACAGATGACGGCGACACGCCCAATCGCGCAAAGACCCACGGCGGCCCGAGCATGCCCGTGGCCGTCGAGAGCGTTCCCTCCACCCACGCCACCCTCCCGGAAGGAAGCGTCCACAATGCGTAAGGCACCCAAAATCATCCTCATTACCGCCGCGGCGCTCATCGGCACGGGAACGCTGCTCTCGTGTGGCGCCTGGGCGGCAGCCGGATTCGATACGGCCCGCCTGTCCACCGTGAACTACGACTGGCATCAAACGGTGAGCGCGCTCGAGGACGAAGCAACCTCGCCGCACAAGGGCATCGTCATCACGTCAGAATTCGAGAACGTCCTCCTCGAACCCGCCGACGGCGACGCCATCGAACTCGAGTATTGGACGGGAAACTGCCAGAGTGTCTCCGTCGAAGACACGGGCGGCGTGCTCAAGATCGACGTCGACTCGCAGCCCATGGAGGGCGTCATGATCGACCTCTCCCCTGCCGAGGCCGGCGGCGTCGACGACACCACGACCGTGGTTCGCGTGCCCGCGTCGTTCACCGGCGAAATCGAGGTGCACTCCGATTCGGGCGACGTCGTCGCGGCTGACGTGCACGGGCTCGCCGGCCTGTACGCCTCCACCAGCAACGGGAGCCTCGTTACGAAGAGCGTCTCCGCCGCCAAGCTCGACGCGGTCAATGAGAACGGCGACACCCTGCTCTCCGGTGTCGAGGCCGAGGCGATTCTCGCGACCAACTTCAACGGCGACATCTCGCTGGGAGGTGCTGCGGCACGCAAGGCCCAGGTCGTAAACGAGAACGGCGACATCATGCTGGTGGACATGGCGCTGCAGGATGACCTGCTGTGCGAATCCGTGAACGGGGACATCTCGGCGCAGAGGCTCGACATCACCGCGAGTCGGATTGAGAGTGCGAACGGGGACATCTACCTGTCATATCTGGGGGCAGAGAACTCCTATCATATCGATGCCCACACCACCCAGGGCGACATCGTGTCGCCGCGGGGTGCCGACGATGCGGCGCGCACCATCGGCGTCACCAGCAGCCTGGGCGACATCCAGATCAACTTCACCTCGAACTAGCGGCAGTCCCCCACCTCGATTTAGGGACAGTCCCTAAATCGAGGTGGGGACCAAAGCCCACCCGCCCAAGTCCGCATCACGAGCGACACGAATCTCAAATTTGAATCGATGCTATGTCACTGGTGCTGCGGTCCGGCAACCGCGCCGCCGAAACGAGCGCCAAACAAAGTCCTTCCACCCAAAAACCAAGTAATCATCCACCCAACAACCCAATCCACCCGCATCCATCTGGAGGCACCCATGTCATCTCTGGCCGTACGCCTTGCTGGCATCACTAAACGCTACCGTTCGAATACTGTTTTAGGTCCCATTGACCTCGATCTCAAACCGGGTCGCGTCTACGGACTCATCGGCGAGAACGGCGCGGGGAAATCGACGCTCATCCGCATCCTCATGGGACTGAGCAAGCCGACAAGCGGCACCATCGAGATCATGGACGCGTCCACTCCCGATGGACTTCGCCGATCACGGGCGCAAATCGGGTACGTCCCCGATTCGAGTGCGAGCTATCCGCTGCTCAGTGCTGCCGACAACCTCAAGGCGCGTTGCCTTGAATGGGGCTTGGACCAGCGGCAGGTTCCCCGCATTCTCAACATGGTCGGATTGACAGACACGGGCGGCAAACGGGCGCGGAGCTTCTCCCTCGGCATGCGCAAGCGCCTCGACCTGGGCATCGCGCTTTTGGGGCAGCCGCGCATGCTCGTGCTCGACGAACCCACCAACGGGCTCGACCCCCTCGGTACCATCGAGATCCGCGAGCTCATCAAACGCCTCAACCGCGAGCTTGGCACCACGATGCTTATATCGAGCCACAACCTTTCTGAGCTTCATCAAACGGTGACCGACTACATCATCTTGAGTAGCGGTGCACTGGTGGCTCAGCTCACCGCGCATGACGTCGACGACCTGAGCGGCGGCGATCTGGAACAGCTCTACGCGCGCATCATGTTGGGTCGTGACGGCAGGGTCTCTTCGCGTCGCGGCTACCCCCGCGGCTCCGCCTCAGCCTGGAAAGGCGACCATCATGACCGATAGAGCAACGCGCCGACATGGCGTCCCGCATCGACAGAACAGCCACTCGGCTCTGAGACGCGCGCTGGCCAGTGAAATCTTTCTCGCGCGCCGTATTGAGCGCATGATGCCCGTGACCCTCATCGCCCTTTTGACCTGCACAGCCACCGTTTTGAGTCCCGAAGGCGGGCCGTTGTTCATGGTGGCGGGCGACCCGAACGGCACCGCGGGGGTCACCATCGGGTTCATCGGCAACATCATCGACCGCACCCATGTTGCTGAGTCCGCCGTGCGCGCATCGCTCGTCTACACGGTTGCCTGGATCCCCGCGGCGGCGATTCTCGGCGTAACCGCGATTGGCGAAGGAGTCGCATCTAAGAGCGCCCAACTTTCCCAGGCGAAGGGCATGCCAGGCGGGGCGGTCATTCTCGCGAAGGTGGCACCGCAGGCGATGGCAATCGCAGCCGCGTATCTCCTATCGTGCGGCATTGCCTACGCAGCTACATCGGCTGCTTACGGCATAGCATCCAACGCCGCTTGGCAGGTTGCGCTTGCGGTAATACCAACGAACTGCCTCCTCCTGTGCGCCGTCTACCTTACGTCTGCCTGCGTCACCGCCATATGCAGAATGCCCCTGTTTGCAATACTTCTTGCCCTGCTAGTGCACATAGGGCCACTGCTCGTGTACCCAAGAGCGTATGTCGCGGGAACTTCGCCGGAGATTGCCTGGGCAAGTCCCGTGGTTTGGCTCATGCACACGTGCTCCCTCAACATGGCGGGGCCGACCTTCGCCTTCGGGGCGATGGTTGCCGCGGGCATTTGCATCGCCAGCGTGGCTCTCATGTATCTAGTCTGCAATCGTCAGGAGGCTTGTCGATGAACGATGGAACGCACTTCTCAACACCTCATGCGACCGCAAGAAACGGTGGGCCCGCATCGGGATACGCGCCCGCAAAGCGCCCTCGTCCTGCCGTCGCGTCGTTACTCACAGGAGTAAAGGCGCACCTTGGACTTCTTGCGCTCGCCGGCAGTGTGGTCACATGTCTGGTCTACCTCTTCTTCGGCGATGGTTCATGGATGTTCGCTCTCACCGAAGCATCGGGCATCGGCTTTGCGCCCGACCCCGCATATTGGACGGCAAACGCCGGGGCATCGACCGTCGAGGCGCTCACGTGCTCGGCGTTTGCCGGTACGGTGTTCCTGCCGTTCATCGCGCTGGGGGTTTGCGGGCACTTTTGCGGAGCCGTCTATTCAACCGACGCCCGGTCGGTCTCGCAAGCGCGCGGCACATCACCCTGGCTGCTGGCGGCGGGCGATCTTCTAGCCGCCTCGTTTCCCGTGCAGGTTCTCTATGGCGCAACTGTCCTTATAACCGCAACGGCCCTCTGCCTGCAGGTGGGGCAAGTCAACCTCCTTGGAACTGTCCTCGCATCACTCGCGCCGCGCCTCTTGCTCGCACTCGTCGTCAACGAGTCGTTTATCGCCTGCGCACTTGCGCTGTATCGGCTTATCCCCAACCGCGCCGCCGCGTTCGGGATCATGGCCGTCGGCTTCATCGCCTCCTGCGTGGCTCAGCTCTCGTTTCCCGGGGGCATACTGCCGGCACACGCTGGGCTCTGGATGCATGCAAGCAGCACGACTGCTCTGCACGCGCTCACACTGCCGGTCGCCGTCTTCTCGGGAGTCACGGGGTGCGCCGCGCTTGCCCTCTGCGCGCGCGTGCAGCGATTACGGATCTGACCTCGCAGGCAACGGCTTTGTTAACAAGAGAAGGCGAGGAAGAAGAGGTAGAAACAGCTCACGTCTAGCAAAACGGCAGACACAAGCACAATGATGGCAACAATTAGGTCTCGTTCCTCACGCGTGTGAACACCGGGAACGTTGGAGAGCGAAAAATGCCGACAGCATATTCCAAAAATGATCACGCCAATGGAAAAGAGCGGCATGAAGAGATACTCCCACTTGCTTCCAAAGCGGGTTGGAACGTTCCCAAAACCAAAGTGGACGGGAACGACATCAGGCAGCTTCGATACCCGCAAAAGAAACCATGCGAGGGGAACCAGGCAAATCACCAGACTGGCAACATCAATAATCAAACAGAGCCGTTTTCGATTCATGGTCCCACCCCATCGCTCAACCCTACATTGAGATCCGCGGTCTCCTATTCCCCGTTGCCCTTAAGCGCCCATTGCCATGCGAACCGACGGATACTCGTAATGACATGGCTGAGATTGAACGACGCGGGCTCGGCCAGCGCTTCGACAGCCTCGTGGCGCGGACGGGGGTTCGGAAACTCAAAGGCACGGGCCTCTTGCACCAGATCAGCATGGTCAAACGCAGTCAGCGACATTGGGTGCCTCCCTTCCTTCGCCATCAGTATACAAACTTCTCTCTGATGGAGAGAAGTTTGAGGTCTATCTTCGCTCAGTGCCTCCTACTCCCTCACGTGCTCAAGCAGGTATTCGCGCATATAGGGGATCGCAAAGCTAACCACACCGTACGACGGAGCCTCGATGAGCGCCGCATCTACGAGGCGACGACGATAGGTGCTCACGGACGTGGGGGCGACCCCCATCTCGCGCGCGATATCGCCAGACGCCACGGGGCCAGACCCACATCGCGCCATGGCCGCAAGGTACTCGAACTGCTTGCCCGAGACGCGCCTGAGCGCCGGTTCAATCACCATGTTATCGAAGCTCTTGCGCGCCGTCGCGATGCCCTTTTGCGCATCGCGCAGCTCAATCGCATCAGAACCGCGGCGCGAAGCTGACTGCCAGGTGTAATATCCGACAAGCTGAACCATGAAGGGATAGCCGGCAGCGGCGGCCGTGAGCACATCGGACACCCCAGTCGCAACAGATTTGCCCGCGCGCACCATCGTGTCTTCAAACGAATCTCCGACCTCAAAGTCCATAAGGCGCTTGAGCTCGACATGCTTTGCCCGCTGAAGAAACGTCAGGGTCTCGTCCACCACGACACCGTCGACCGAAGCGGGAAGACCCGCGAATGCAAAGGCGACGTTCGCACCCTGGCGCACCAGCAGCTGAATCTCGTTACCCAACTCGCGCATCTCATCGAGCGGCGCATCTTGAATTTCATCGAGCGTGATCAAGAGGCCACCGTTGCGCGAAGCCTCGTACATCGCCTCCCCCAGCTGCGTCGCCGACTTGGATATCTCGACGGAACCCAAGCTCACGCCCAATATAGAAGGGGATATCGACAGCGAGGACACTTCGCGATTCCGCGAGAGGGCACCGAGAATGCGATCGCAAAAGCCCGCGTTCGCGGCGACGTCAACCACATGGAACCCATGCTCGCGTGCGATGTCTCCAAATGCGTTAAGGAGCACGGTCTTACCCACGCCACGGACCCCGGAAACACGAAGTAATCTGTCAGGAGCTCCGGGGCCGTTTTCAAGCGCTTCGGTAAAGTCGTCGAGAATCTCGTCTCGACCGATAAGTTCAGGTGGATTCATTCCAGCCGTCGGCTTGAACGGATTAACGCGCACCACCGCACATCACCCTCTGCGGTCTAAGAAGTTTAACAAGTTGAACAGAGTTTAACAAGTTGAACAGAGTTTAACAAGTTGAACAGAGTCCCCACACCGTAGCCCGCCTCCGCGTGAATACACGAGCTCGGCGAACTGACCGTAGCGGTTGACCGCCTCGAGCGTGAACCTATGCAGCGCCTCGGCCTGCGCGAACAGGGGAATCCCCGCGCCCAACAACACGGGCGCAACCTGCACGATGAGATGGTCGACCATGTCGTGCTCCAGCAAGGGCTTCAAAATGGTGTTTCCGCCCACCACCCAGATATTGCGATCGGGCTCCAGCTTCTCCACGAACGTCACCGGATCCTCCGCGACGGCGATGAAACCGGGGCAGTCGAGCCCGCCATGGGTGAAGACGAAGTTCTCGGTGGTGGGATACGCCGAAGCGGGATCATCGAGCTTCGCGATCTCATCGAAGGTACGGCGGCCCATCAGCGCGACGTCCATGCGGGCGTAGAATTCGTCGTAACCCGTGCCCTCCGTGGTCCCGGTCTCGTACAGCCAATCCAGGTTGTGGTCGCTCTTTGCCAAATATCCGTCCAACGAGACGCATCCATAGAAGAACACAGCCATACCGTCCGCCACCCTTCCTCGGGTACTGTATCTGATATCAGAGTGTCGAAACATCTTCCCACAGTCGACCTCCTGGGCAGATCCGATTCTCTCAAGAATGAAAGCCCGTTAAACACAGCATGCGACAAAGACGGCCATCATACATGGGTGAAGCCCGCGAACTGGCCGTAGCGGGCTTCACCTTTCGACGCGTACCGCGGAATTACCGGAGCGCGGCGCACTCATCATCGGCGACGGGCTCCAGCCACTCGTTGGAGCAGTCCTCGCCGGGAATCTCGTACGCGACATGCGCAAACCAACTGTCCGCTGCCGCGCCGTGCCAGTGCTTGACGCCGGCGGTGATCACCACGATCGAACCGGGAGCGAGCAGCTGGGCGGGCTTGTCCCACTCCTGGTACCAGCCGCGACCATCCGTGCAGATGAGCACCTGGCCGCCGCCGCACCGCGCGTTATGGACGTGCCAGTTGTTGCGGCACCCCGGCTCGAAGGTGACGTTCACGAGCGCAACTCCCGCCTCGTCGGCGTTCGTCACCACGTTGAGATACGAAGCGCCCGTGAAGTACCGTGCGAACCCGTCGTTCGGCGCGCCCAGGCCGAACATCGGCTCGAAGGCAGCATCCTCCGCCTCGCTGGCGCCCTCTTGGCGCGCGTCGTCCTCGGCATACACGCTCACCGCCATGCGAAACGCCGCCCACGCGTTGGGCCACCCAGCGTAAAACGCCACATGGGTGAGGAGCTCGGCCATCTCGGCACGCGTGACACCGTTGGCCTTGGCGCTCTTGAGGTGATACTCGAAAGAGCTGTCGACCATGCCCTTGCTCACCAGCGCCGTCACCGTGATGATCGAGCGCAGCTTGAGGCTCAACGCATCCTCGCGCGACCATACCTCGCCGAACAGCACGTCATCGTTGAGCTGTGCGAACTTGGGCGCGAACTCGCCCAGGGCGTCGCGCCCAGCCGTCTGTGTAACCATGGGAATCCTTCCTCTCATGTTCTAGAGCGCGGCGCGGAACACCTCGATAATCTCCTCGCGCGAGAGCACGTGGTAGCCGCCTTCCATCACCAGCGTGGCGTCGGCGAGCTCATCGAGCATATCCTCGGTGCAACCCAGCTCCGTGAGGTCCATCACGCAGCCGATCTCGCGCATCCACGCCTCCATGGCGTCCAGCCCGGCGCGGGCGACCTCCTCCTCGGTCTTGCCCCTGGCATCGACGTCCCACGCCGCACGGGCGAAGCGCGCGAACTTGGGCATGCTGTACGCCATGATCGAGCGGTAATACGGCAGCGCGACGGCGGAAAGCGTCATGCCGTGCGTGGCGTCCGTCACCGCGCCGACCGCCTGGCCCAGCATGTGGACTTCCCAGTCGGTCGTCTTGCCCTGGGCGATCAGGGTGTTGAGGGCCCAGGTCGCGCACCACATGATGTTGGAGCGCGCCTCGTAGTTCTCAGGCTCCCTCACCGCGACGCGGCTTGCGTGCACGAGGCTCCGCATGAGGCCCTCGGCCAGGTAGTCGCTCGTGTTATCGTCCTCGCCGGAGAAATACTGCTCGGTGATGTGGTTCATGATGTCGAAGATGCCCGCGACCATCTGATAGCGCGGCAGCGTGTAGGTATACTCGGGGTTGAGGATCGCGAAGCGTGGGAACACCTCGGAGCCGAACACGTGCCCCAGCTTGAGGCCGCGCTCACGATTGGTGATGACCGCACCGCCGTTCATCTCCGAGCCCGTACCCACCATGGTGAGCACCACGCCCACCGGGACGATCTCGCACGCGGGCTCCTCCCAGCGCTCGTAATACACGTCCCAGGGGTCTTGGTCCGCCGGCAGGTTGACCGAGACGGACACCGCCTTGGCGTAGTCCGCGCACGAGCCGCCGCCCACGGCGAGAATGAAATCGACGTTGTTGCGACGCGCGATGTCCACGCCCTCGCGGAGCTTCTCGACCGTGGGGTTGGGCATGACGCCGCCGTCCTCGACCACGGTCTTGCCGGCCTGCGCGAGCATGTCGACGATCTTGTCATACAGGCCGATCTTCTTGATCGAGCCGCCGCCATAGACGAGCTGAACCGTGTTACCGAATCCGTCGAGCTCGGCGGCGAGCGCCTCGAGCCAATCGGTTCCGAAGTGCAGACGGGTGGGATTGTGATAGGTGATCGAGCCGATCATGCGCGCCTCCCTTGTCGGTGATTTGCGTGGCCCCAGTCTAGGAGCTGGAGCCAACTCAAGGACAAGGTGTCATCTCACGGCATTCACGATGAATTCACAGACGTGGATTTCCCGCGCAGCGCTTGCACTGGAGTGCGCTCCAAGGGATATACAGAGGCGAGAAAACAGATGGACGGGAGGTCGCCGTGCGCATTGCCGAAGTTGTGGAGGAATACGGGCTCAGCGCCGACACGCTGCGCTATTACGAGCGGATCGGCCTGCTGCGCCCCGTGCGCCGCAACGCGAGCGGCGTGCGCGACTACGGCGAGGAGGACTGTGCGCGCATCTCCTTCGTCAAGTGCATGCGTGGCGCGAACGTCTCCATCGAGGCGCTCATCGAGTACATGCAGCTGTTCGACGAGGGCGACTCGACGCTCGAGGCGCGCCGGCAGATCCTCATCGAGCAGCGCGACGCCGCGCGCGAGCGCCTTCAGCGCATCCAAGCGGGACTCGACCGCCTGGACTACAAGATCGCCCACTACGACGAGCTAATCGCCCAATGCGACGGCTCCTGCAGGGCGCAAGAGCTGTAAAGTGCTCTCGAGACCAGCGCACACCGCCATCGATGAGAGGCAACCCATGAAACTCCAACAACTCAGATACATCGTCGAGGTCGCCTCATGCGGCAACGTCACCGAGGCGGCGCGGCGGCTCTTCGTGTCGCAGCCGAGCGTGACCGCCGCCGTGCGCGACCTGGAGCGCGAGATGGGCATCACGGTATTCGACCGGACGAGCAAGGGCATGGTGACCACCACCGAGGGTCAGACGTTCCTCGGCTACGCCCGCCAGGTGCTCGAGCAGGCGGACCTCCTCGAAGAGCGCTACAAGGGCGACACCGAGCCCGTGCCGCGCTTCGCCGTCTCGTGCCAGCACTACTCCTTCGCCGTGAATGCGTTCGTGGACGTGATCCGCGCGTTCGACGCCGCCCGATACGAATTCACGTTGCGCGAGGAGCAGACGCACGAGATCATCGAGGACGTCGCCCATATGAAGAGCGAGCTCGGCGTGATCTACCTGTCCGATGCCAACCGCGATGTGATCGGCCGCATGCTGCGCGCCGAGGAACTCGAATTCGAGCCGCTTTTCTCGTGCGCCGCGCACGTGTTCCTCTCCTCGACGCACCCGCTGGCGCAACGTGCCTCGGTCACGCTCGATGACCTCGCCGACTACCCCTACCTCTCCTACGAGCAGGGGGATTTCAACTCGTTCTACTTCTCCGAGGAGCCGCTGTCCACGCTCGGCCGCTCCAAGAACATCCGCGTGCGCGACCGCGCGACCCTGTTCAACCTGCTCATAGGCCTCGACGGCTACACGGTGTGCTCGGGTGTGATCTCGCACGAGCTCAACGGCGAGGATATCATCGCCGTCCCGCTCGAAGTCGACGACCGCATGGAGGTCGGCATCGTCACGCGCCGCGACACGCATCTATCCCGCTATGGCGAGGCGTATGTCGAGGCCATACGCACGCACATCCCGTGACGCCCCTGGGATCGCAAGCCTTCTTCACCCACCCAGTCCCATAGGTTTTTCCTATCGTAATTGGATTGTTTTAAGTATTTCCCAATCGGATGCGCGTCCCGCATACTCCTTTCATCAGATATCGCATCTACCGAAAGGAACCCATCATGGCCGCCATCGCACCCACCCGATTCGACGTCGTCGGCAGCTTCCTGCGCCCGGCGGCGCTCAAGGAGGCCCGCGCCGCCCATGCCGCGGGAACGCTCGACGACGCCGGGCTCGCCCGCGTCGAGGACGCCTGCATCACCGAGCTCGTCGCCAAGCAGAAGGAAGCCGGCCTGCCGCTGCTCACCGACGGCGAGTTCCGCCGCTCCTACTGGCACCTCGACTTCATGTGGGGGCTCGGCGGCATCGAGCACGTGGAGCTCGACCACGGCTATTTCTTCGTGGGCGAGGAGACCACGCACGGCTCGGCCGTCCTCACCGGCAAGATCACCGGCGAGCACCATCCCTTCGTCGAGCACTTCACGTTCGTGCAGGCGCTCGAGGAACCGGGGCACACTGCCAAGCAGACCATCCCCGCACCCGCGCAGCTCCTGCTCGAGCTCTATCGTGACGAGGCGGCGGCCGAGCGCACCCGCAAGTTCTATCCGAACGAAGATGAGCTGCTCGAGGACATCGGCGCGGCGTACCGCACCGTGATCGCCGAACTTTACGCCGCGGGCTGCCGCAACCTGCAGCTCGATGACTGCACCTGGGGCGCGCTCGTGGACGAGGGCTTCCAGGCGGGCATCCGCGCCGCAGGCTCCACGCCCGAGGCCGAGGCCGAGAAGTACCTGCGCGTGAACAACCTCGCGCTCGAGGGACGCCCCGCCGACATGGCCGTCACCACGCACGTGTGCCGCGGCAACTACCACTCCGCCCACGCCTCGACCGGCCCGTACGACCTGGTTGCCCCCGTCCTGTTCGCCCGCGAGAACGTCGACGCCTTCTACCTGGAGTTCGACGATGAGCGCTCCGGCGGCTTCGAGCCCCTCGCACACGTGGCGCCGGGCAAGAAGGTCGTCCTCGGCCTGGTGACCACCAAGCGCCCCGAGCTTGAGGACCGCGACGCCGTGATCGCGCGCATCCACGAGGCCGCGCGCTTCGTGCCGCTCGAGGACCTCTGCCTCTCCCCGCAGTGCGGCTTTGCCAGCTGCGAGATCGGCAACAAGCTCACCGAAGACGAGCAGTGGCCCAAGGTCGCGCTCGTGCGCAGCATTGCCGAGGAGGTCTGGGGCGCATAGCACCGCCTCTCAAAAAGGTCTCAAAAAGGGGACAGGCACTTTTCTGAGGTCCTCTTCTGAGGTCCGCGGGCCTCGTGGCGGCCCGCCTGCGCATGCACGATAGAAGCCGGGCCGCAGACGCCGCACCCGGCCGCAGACCGCCTCGATTTGGTGCCCGCCCCCAATCGGGCGCCAAATCGAGGCAAGCGCGCCCATTAAAAAGGCAGCCGTGATGCATGGTCGCGCTCGATGCGCGGGGTCTTCATCTGGAACAGCCCGTGACGGTTGCAGTACAGATAGACCACGCCGCTGCCGCGCATGGCGAAGCGCGCCTCGGCAGCCTGCTCGGGGTAGAGCTTCTTCAGCCTGACCGTGTCCGGCGTCACATAGGCGATGAAGCTCACGAAATGGGTCTTGGTCATGGGATGGTCGAGCGTCACGTGCCAATCCGCATCGACGCGTTCGATCGCGAAGGCGTGCCCGGCGTCCTCGGAGGCGTCCTCCGCCTCTTGCGGCAGCAGCGTGACGCCGCAGCACGAGAAGGACCCCTCTCCCATCGCGTGCACGACGTTGCCGCAGATGGGGCACACGTAGAACTTCGAGCGCAGCATGTTGCCCGCGCGGTTGGCGTTCGCGCGCACATCGCCGGTGAGGAGTTCGGCAACCGAGATCCCCAGCTCGACGGCAAGGTCCTCGACAAGCGATATGTCGGGCAGGCCGCGGCCGGACTCCCACTTGGAAACGGCCTTGTCGGTCACACCGAGGCGCTCGGCGAGCTGGCGCTGCGTGAGGCCGCGCTCCTCGCGCAAGGTCCGGATGGTGTCTGAGGTGAGGTAGGGGTTCATGGCGGATTCCCTTCGGAAATGGGGACGAGCGGGGTAGGACGGCGTCCAGCGCGCGATGAAGCCGGCTCGATAGATGCGCACGTTTGCATTATGCGTGCCGGCTACCCGCGCGCCAACCTACGCACCGTAGAGCCGCGCCGTCCTCGCCCCGTCGCACACGGCATCCGGAGCGCCCGCCATCCTCGCCCGCCGCGCGGCTCGAATGAGCGCCCGCCCAATATGAGGCGGAGTCGCCCTTGCGCACGAAAGGGGGCTGCAGGCGTGGTCCACCTGCAGCCCCTTCGGGTCTCAAATAAGTGCCTGTCCCCTATTTGAGAGCGTGGCGCGCTTACTCCGCGGCCGCGCGGACGAACGCGCGGAACAGCGGGTGCGGGCGCGTGGGACGGCTCTTGAACTCGGGGTGCGCCTGCGTGGCGACGAACCACGGGTGCGCATCGCGGCGCAGCTCGACCATCTCGACCAGCTCGCCATCCGGGCTTGTGCCGGACACGACCAAGCCGGCCGCCTCCAACTCCTCGCGGTACGCGTTGTTGAACTCGTAACGATGGCGATGGCGCTCGCGCACCAGCGGCTCACCATATGCCTCCGCCGCGAGCGTGCCTGCGACCAGCGCGCACGGATACGCGCCCAGGCGCATGGTGCCGCCCTTCTCGGTCACACCCTCTTGCTCGTCGAGCAGATCGATGACGGCGTGCGCGCACTGCGGGTCGAACTCGGACGAGCTCGCGTCCGCATAGCCCAGCACGTCGCGCGCGAACTCGCACACGGCGACCTGCATCCCCAGGCAGATGCCCAGATACGGCACCTGGTGCTCGCGCGCGTAGCGGGCCGCGGCGATCTTGCCGTCGAAGGCCCGCTTGCCGAAGCCGCCCGGCACGAGGATGCCCGACGCGTCGCCCAGCACCTGCTCGGCGTTGTCGTCGGAGAGCGCCTCGCCATCGACGAGCTCGACCTCCACGTGCTTGCCCAGGTGCGTGCCCGCGTGGTGCAGCGCTTCGATGACGGAGAGGTACGCGTCGGGCAGCTGGGTATACTTGCCCACCAGCGCGATCTTCACGGGGTCGCCCTCGTTTTCCGCATGGTCCTTCGCGGCGAGGAACCTCTCCCAATCCGCCATGTCCCGCTCGCGCGGATCGAGCCCCAGGCGCTCGCAGACGCGCAGGTCGAAGTCCTGCTCGGCCATCATGCGCGGCACATCGTAGATGGACGGGGCGTCTTCACAGGTGAAAACGCAATCCACGTCCACGTCGGTGAACGAGGCGATCTTGGCGCGCACGTCGTCGTCGATGCGGTGGTCGCTGCGCAGCACGATGATGTCGGGCTGGATGCCGAAGCTCCGCAGCTCCTTGACGGAGTGCTGCGTCGGCTTGGTCTTCACCTCGTGGGCCGCCGCGATATAGGGCACGAGCGAGACGTGGATGTAGCAGACGTTCTCGGCGCCGGCATCCTTCTTGTACTGACGGATGGCCTCGACGAACGGCTGCCCCTCGATGTCGCCGATCGTGCCGCCGAGCTCGGTGATGACCACGTCGGCGTCCGTCTGCTCCTCGACGCCGCGGAACTTGGCCTTGATGGCGTTCGTCACGTGTGGGATGACCTGCACCGTGCCGCCGAGGAAGTCGCCGCGGCGCTCGCGCGCGATGAGGTCCTGGTAGATGGCGCCCGTGGTGAAGTTGGAGTCGCGCGTGAGGTTCTCGTCGATGAAGCGCTCGTAGTGGCCGAGGTCGAGGTCGCTCTCGTAGCCGTCCTCGGTGACGAACACCTCGCCGTGCTGGAACGGGCTCATGGTGCCCGGGTCCACGTTGAGATACGGGTCGGCCTTCTGCATGGTCACCCGGTAGCCGCGCGATTTGAGCAGGCGGCCGAGCGATGCCGCGGTGATGCCCTTGCCCAACGAGCTGACCACGCCGCCGGTCACGAATATATGCTTTGTCATGGTGTTTACCTGCGCTTTCCCGTCGAAGATGCTTGCTTCCACGGGATTTTAGTGTACTACCAGCCCACAGTGCCGATAGGTAGCTCCGCAAGTTCACGCACTCGAAACGAAACCTCAGAAAGGGGACAGGCACTTTTTTGAGAGCTCGAATCGACCGTCGTTTTCCTGAGGGCCAAAGCGGCCGCGAAGCCCGTTGCTTCAAAGTGCGGCCCCTGTCTCAAAAACGTGCCTGTCCCCTTTCTGAGAGCCCTCTTTCTGAGGGCCTGCCGACGAGATCAGCGCGCGGTCTTGACGCCGAAGGTGAAGTACGCGACGTGGCCGAGCCACACGATGACGAGCACCGCGCGGCCGACGGGCGCGCCACCCATGAGCGCGAACCCGATCGAGAGCAGCAGCGTCACCATGACCATGATGCGAACCTTGGTAGCGGCGCTCATGCCGCGGCCCGACACATAGCCCTCGAGATATTTGGCGTAGAGCGCGGTCCCCCGGAACCACGCATCGAGCCGAGCCGAGCTGCGCGCGAACAAAAACGCCGCCGCCATGAGGAACGGCACCGTGGGCAGGATGGGCACCACCACGCCGAGCGCTCCCAGCCCCAAGCACGCGACGCCGAGCGCGGCGCACACGGCTCTCCGCAGCGGCGCGGCCGCGCGCGGCCGGTCCGCCCTTCCTGCCCGTCCGCCACGGGCAGCAGCGCCATCTCTCATATCCATCTTCCTCATGAGGCCACCCTTCCCCTCTCGACGCTCACCACGGTATCGGCGACGCGCATGGTCGACGCGCGGTGCGACACCAGCAGCACCGTCTTGCCTTCGCGCTCGCGGACGAGGGCGCGCAGGATCGCGGCCTCATTCAAGCTGTCCAGATTGCTCGTGGGCTCGTCGAGCAGCATGAACGGCGCATTCGACACGAACGCGCGCGCCAGCCCGATGCGCTGCCGCTCGCCGCCGGACAGCGTGTCGCCCAACTCGCCCACCTGCGTCTCGTACCCCTGCGGCAGCGACATGATGAAGTCGTGCACCGACGCCTTGCGGCACGCCTCCTCGACCTCGGCATCGGTCGCGTCGAGCCGCCCGATGCGCACGTTCGCCCGAATCGTGTCGTGAAACAGCTGCGTGTCCTGCGTGACCAGCGCCTCGGTCGCGCGCAGATGCCCGGTATCGATCGCGCGCACATCAGTGCCACCCAGCTCGATACGGCCCGCGTCGACGTCCCAGAAGCGCATGAACAGCCGCAGCAGCGTGGACTTTCCGCTGCCGCTGCGTCCCGTGACGCCCACGATGGAGCCGGCGGGCGCATCGAGCGAGATGCCCGAGAGCACCCGTTCGTCACCGTAGGAGAAGTCCACGCCCGCGGCACGGGCGCCGTCGAATGCGGGCGTCTCGCCGCCCGCGATGTCCTCAACCTGCGGGTCCTCATCCAAGATGTCGAGCACGCGGTTGCCGGCGGCGAACGTCCCCTGCAGCGTGCTCCCCAGGTTGGCGAGCGCCACCACGGGGCCGAACGAGCCCATGAAGGCCAGGTTCGCCAGCAGAACGCCGTCGAAGCCCAGGGCGCCCGCGCGCCACAGTGCGACGGAGGCGGCGATCATGCCGAGGTCGAGAGCCACGATCAGCGCATGCGTGGCGCCCATGCTCGCGCCCGCCGCGCGCTTGAGGGCGCGCTCGTCCGCCGCGAGCTCGGCATCGAGACGGCCGGCGTCCGCGAGGCGACGCTCGCCGGCATCGAATTGCAGCAGCTCGTCCATACCGCGCAGGGTATCGAGCACAAAGCCGCTCAGGCGCCCGGACGCCGCGCGGTAGCGTTGGCCCGCCTCGCCGGACATCCGCGCCGCGAGCCACGGCACGCCAGCCCCCACCAGCACGTAGGCCGAAAGCGCCACGAGCGCGAGCAGCGGATGGAACGACCCGAGGAACAGCATCAGCACCACGCTGAACAACACGGCGATCAGCACGGGCGAGATGGTGTGGGCGAAGAACACCTCGAGCAGCTCGATATCCGAGGTGATCACGGCGATCAGGTCGCCGCTGCCGCGCCCCTCGAGCTTCGCGGGCGCCAGACGGCGCAGCGCGCGGAACACGCGGTCGCGGATGAGCGCGAGCAGCTTGAATGCGATGAAATGGTTGCACGCCTGCTCGCCGTAGCGCATCACGCCGCGGAGCACGGCGGCGATGGCCATGAGGCCGAACACCCAGGACAGCGACAGCGGGGCCGCAATGCGGTCGGGCGCCGCGGAGGCAAGCGCCGTCGCATGGGTCACGGCATCGAATCCCGCCGATGCGGGCACGTTCGGCGCCCCGTCCACGACGGCGAGCACGCCGTAGCCCGCCAGCACGGTGATGGACGTCGCGAGCAGGTGTCCGATCAGGCCGAGGCCGACCGCGAGCGCCATGTACCCCGCCATGGGGCGCACGAGCCCCACCAGCCGCAGCATCACCGCGATGCCGCTGCGTCCGCCGGTCCGCGCGCCTCCGCGCTCGCCATCGTGCGCATCCGCACGCATGCCGCCTGCAATCCTCATCGTCGCCATATGCGCTACGCCTCCTCGTTCTCAACAGAAACACCGAAACGCTCCAGCTCGCGCTGGGCGCGCCAAAGCTCGGCATACGCCGCGCCGCGCGCGACGAGCTCGTCATGCGTTCCCGCCTCCGCCACCGCGCCATCGCGCAGCACGTAGATGCGCGACGCGCGCGCGATGCTCGCCAGCCTGTGAGCAATCACCAGCACCGTCTTGGTGCGCGACAGCTCTTCGATCGCCGCCACGATGGCGTCCTCGCTCTCCACATCGATGTTGGACGTCGCCTCGTCGAAGATGTAGGCAGGGGTGTCATGCAGGATCGCGCGGGCGATCGCCAGGCGCTGGCGCTGGCCGCCGGACAGGTTGGCGCCGCGCTCCGTCAAACGGGTGTCGAGCCCCTCCTCCGCACGGAGGAATGAGGCGACCCGCGCCTTCTCGAGCGCCGCCCACAGCTCCTCGTCGGTCGCCTCGGGACGCGCCATGAGCAGGTTCTCCCGCACGGTGCCGGCGAAGAGGTAGCTCTGATGGCCCACGTAGGTCACGAGGCCGAACACCTCGCCCGCCGCCATCTCGGCGATCGAGATGCCGCCGAGCAGCACGCTCCCCCGCTGCGGGGCGATGCGGCCCATCGCAAGCGCCGCCGCCGTCGACTTACCGCTGCCGCTCGGGCCCACGATCGCCGTCAGCGCGCCAGGCTCCGCGGCAAGCGAGACCGACCGGAGGACCCGGCGGCCGGAATCGTAGGAGAAGTCGACGCCGCGCAGCTCGATGCCGAGCGCCCGGGCACTGGCGGCCCCGCGCTCCGCGGCGTCCGAGGCGGGCCGCTCCGGCTCGGGTGCGTCCAGGATGCGAAACAGCTTCTCGCTCGCCGCCATGCCGTTCATCGCGATGTGGAAATACGAGCCGAGCAAGCGCATCGGCAGGAAGAACTCGGCCGAGAGCAGGGCGATGGCGACGGCGCCCGCGATATCGATCGCGCCGGCGCGCAGGGCAACGAGGGCCAGGGCGCAGCCCACGGCGGCGCCTCCGTAGGCGACCAGGTCCATGATGGAGATCGAGTTCAGCTGCATGATGAGCACGCGCATGGTGATGCGGCGGAACTGCTCGGCGCGCTCGTTCATCTCTCGCTGCCTGAACTCGTCCGCCCGATAGATCTTGAGCGTCGTGAGGCCCTGCAGGTTCTCGAGGAACGTATCGCCGAGCTCGGTGTACTGACCCCAATAGCGCGCAAGCAGCCGCTTCGCCCAGCGCTGAACCACGATGATGGATACGGGGATGAGCGGAACGCATGCCAGCAGGACCGCCGCCGCGGGAAGGTTCACCGGTGCCAGGACCGCGAACAGCGTGAGCGGGGCCAGCAGCGCGTAGACGAGCTGCGGGAGGTACTGGGCGAAGTAGGTCTCGAGCTGCTCGACGCCTTCGGACGCCACCTGCACCACCTCGGATGTGGGCGCGACGGAGCGATAGGCGGGACCGAGGCGCAGGAGCTTCGCGATCACGCGGTCGCGCAGGGTCGATTTCACCGCCCGCGACACACGCAGGGCGAACATCGAGCTCGCATATGCGTCGATGAAACGGGCCGCGCCCGCCGCGAGCATGGCGACCGCAGCGCGCACCAAGGCTGCGGCCGAGGCATCCGGCTCGCCGGCGCCAAGCGCGGCCGAGAACACCGTCTGCACCAGCGCCGCGATGGAAAACGCCATCCAGATGTTGGCGAGCAGCGAGCACCAGCGCACCGCCACGGTCGCCGCGATATACGGCCGCGTCTGCGGCACGGCGCGCACGAGACGCCTGTCGATCATCATGCGATATATCCCCCTCGATCCACAACGGCGAGCGTCGAGCACGAAGTGAACGCCGCCCGCTCGCCCGATAAGTTAGCCGTGGGTAATATATCTAAGTTGCCTCTATTTCAGTTAGCTATGTATAACTTTTACACATCTTCCCCGCCCTCAAGTTAGGACCTCAAATTGGGGACAGGCACTTTTCTGAGGTCCGAGGCCCGGCAACACGGGCGGACCCGGCACCCTTACACGCAGGAACCGGATCGGCCAGCATCTCACGCTCGCATTCGGCTGCACGGAGCTCTCAAATGAGCGCCTGCCCCCTTTCTGAGAGGCGCAGCCCTGGGCTACAGGCCGGCCAGCAGCTCGCAGACGCGTGCCGCCATGGCGTCGACCTCCTCGCGCATGTTGTCCAGCCAACGACGCTGGCTGCCGACGGTCTCCTCCTCGTTCGCCTCCAGCGCGTCGATCGTGGAAGAAAGCGAGGCCAAGGGCGTCTTGAGCTCATGCGACGCCCGCACGACGAGCTCGCACTGGCGCGCGGCGGCATCTTCGGCGGGCTTGAGCGCGCGGCATACCATACGGCGGCAAACCAGTACCAGCAGAGCGCAACCGCATGCCCCCAGCGCGGCGAGCATCTTGGCGAGCGAGGTGAGCGAGGCGACGTCAGGCGTCACGTCGAGCATGCCGAGCATGCGCCCGGCGAGATAGCCGTCCGCCACGTAATCCTGCAAGTCACCGCTCGCGTACCACGCCGTATCCGCATTCTCCCCGGTCTTGGAATCGTAGTCCGGGTTGACGCAGACCACGGCGCTGTCCCACAGAAACGTCCGTCCGCCCACCGTGAGCAGGCGATCCCACCAAAAGCGCGCACGGCCGCGCGCGAACGCGGCGCTCGCGCCCTCGATGAGCTCGGCGGCCTCCTCGTCGGTGAAGTCGGCGTCCTCGCCCGTTGTCACCCGCGGCGGGCGCCGCAGCAACGTCACCGCCCCATCCGGCGCGTACAGGGCGACGAAGGCCTCGTGGAATCCCGAAAGGCCGTCCCATGTCGCGATATCGCGCGAGATGCTCATCGGCAGAACGTCATCGCGCTCGGGCCATGCGAAGGCGGCGAGCGCCTCGGTGGCCGTCGCATGGCCGCCGCGCAGCGCATCGGGCGAGGGCCGCTCCGATGTCATGGTGCCGTACAGCAGGGTCGCCGCGGACTCGTACGCCGTCGTGGCGGAGAACCCCCAGGCCCCGACGAGCGCCGCCACGAGGACGGCGCAGGCCAGCGCGCTCGACGTCCACCACAGGCGGGAGCGCGTCGCGGCAAGCCCGCCCTTCCTCCGCGTCTCGCACGCATGCTTCACGTCCATCATCGTCTCCCCTCTTCCGGGTTGCGCTCACGCCGTCCAGCGATACCCGACACCGCGCACCGTTGCGATCCGCGGCATCGCGCCCGCTTTCTCCAGCTTTCTGCGCAGCGCGTGCACGAGCACCTCGAGCCGGTTCTCGCCGCCGATCGTGGACGGGCCCCAGAGGCTCGCGACGAGCTCTGATTTCGCAACCGGCGCGCCGGCGCGTGCCATGAGCTTCTCGAGCAGCCGCGCCTCGCGGGGCGTGAGCGCGACATCGCAGGTGCCCGACGCCGTAGCCGCACGAAGCGAGAGGCAGCCCATGTCGAGCTCGGCGCCGCAGGATACGAGATGCGCCGAGGGCCGCAGCGCGGGCGGGCGGCGCGTCACCGCGCGGATGCGGGCGAGCAGCTCGCTGGCATGGAAAGGTTTGGGCAGGTAGTCGTCCGCGCCGGCATCAAGTCCCGCCACGCGGTCGCCCACACCCGCGCGCGGTGAGCAGGACCACCGGCACCGACGAGCCCGCGGCGCGAAGACCCTTCAAGACCTCCAGGCCGCTCTTGCCCGGAAGCATGATGTCGAGGAGCACGCAGTCGTACGCCCCGGTGAGAGCGAGCTCTTCGGCGCGCTCGCCATCCGTCGCGATATCCACGCCATAGCCCTGCTTGCGCAGGACCTCGGCCTCCGCCTCCGCCAAACGCGGCGCGTCCTCGCAGAGCAAGATGCGCATCGGGCACCTCCCATCGTCCGTTCAAGCAGAAGGATACCCGAGCAAGCTGAGAACGAGCTGTGCCGCGCACCGATCGCCGGCAACGGGCGACCCCTCAGAAAGGGGACAGGCACCGAATTGAGAATTGCAAGCCGGCCCATCATTGCGACCGCATGGCAGCGCGGGCCCAACCGTCTCAAATGAGTGCCTGTCCCCGATCTGAGGTTTCCAGGACCACGCGCTCGACGGCGCGGGCGGTGATCGCTCCGTAGACCGCCATCAAGCCGATCGTGAACGCAAGCACCCCGCCGATGATGCCGGGCAGCCCGTTCGCCCCGATCGCGAAGGCGAGGAAGGCGACGAGGAACAGCCCGAACACGTCGTGGATGAGCGCGCCCGCGAGCGGCGCGGCGAAATAGAGCGCGAGCTGGCGGCGCACCGACGAGCGCATGAGCGCGTCATCGCACCCGAGCTGCCCGAGAACGGCATAGGAGCGGCGAGCATCCACCGCGCCCGAAAGCTGCTGGAGCGCGAGCACCGCGACGGCGCTCAGCAGGAACACCGCCCCGTAGAAGATGCCGATGTAACCGATCGGCGCCATCGACGCCGCAACACCGGCCGAGACCATCTCGGGCGTGCGCAGTCCGATGCTGAAGACGAATCCCGCGACCATCATGCACACGGCGACGGCGACGAGCACGCATACGCAGGCGAGCGCCATGGACGTGCTGGAGATGCGTGCCTCGACCTGCCGCACCGTGAAGGCGGTGAGCCCGTCCCAGTAGCACTCGGAGCGCCCGCGCACCCGCTCGCCCCATGCGGCCACGCCCAGGCGTGCGACGAGCGACGTGGCGAAGCAGGCGGCGAAGCCCATGGGGATGATGAACGCGATGAAGTAGACGGGCTGGAACAGGCACGACCCCCATACGACAGCGAGCAGGACCGCGGCGAGCACCGCCTGGCCGCCCCGCGCGACCCGTCCGCCAAGGCGCATGCGCTCCGGCGCGCGCTCGGCGGCCATGAGCTCGATGAGCGGGCGCTTCACCACGTCGCGCGCGCCGTCCACCGCATTCACCGCGAACACCGCGGCGAAGCAGCCGGCGGTCCATGCCGCGGCATCCGGCGAGAAGGAGAACGCGAGGCTCCAGGGAACGTCGAACACGAACGCCGCCACCGCGCCGAATGCGGGCGACAGCAGCGCGCCCGCCGCAAGGCCTGCCGCCAGCGCGCCCGCTCCCACAAGCGCCGTCTCGGCAACGAGCACGATCGAGACCGCGCCGCGACCCATGCCGCACAGCTCGTACAAGGCGAACTCGCGCTTGCGGCGGCGCAGCAGAAAGCGGTTGGCGTAACGCACCAAGAAGAGGAACACGAGCACCGTGAAGACGGAAAACGCCTGCAAAACGTCGCCCGCGCTCCCCAGCACGCCCATCTGCTCGGGCGAGAGCCCCATGGCGCGCAGGTGGTCGGTCGACGCCACAAACGAATAGAGCAGGCACGCCGCGAACCCGAGCGTGGCGAGGTACACCGAGTAGTCGCGCGCGCTGCGGCGCACGTTGCCGCCGGCGAGCTTGAGATACAGCCGCATGATGGTCCTTCCGATCGTCTTTTCCGCATTCATTCTCGCGAGCGCGACCCTCCCCTGCCATCGATTCGGCTTACGCCATCCGAACAAAAGCGTAAGGTTTCCCGCCAGCGGATCGCTCCGTTAGGCGAGCACGGGATCGAGATGAAAAAGGGCGCGCACCCGAAGGCGCGCACCCGACATACGATGGCTTCACCGCGTGGTTCGACCCTATAGCTAACGAATCGGAGCCCCCTCGACCTCGTGATGGCCCCGGCGCTCGTGCTCCGCCGCGTCCGCAGGAGCCGCTCCCTGGTCTACCGCCTTGCCGACCTGCGCCGCGTACTCCAAACGCTCATCGGCAGGAGACGTCGCCGCCGACCACATGCGCAGCGCGCGGGGAACCGCGAAGAACGCCGCACGGCAAGGCCGTCGAGCGATACAATGGGCGATACAGCGCACCACTTTCGACAGGAGCCCCCATGCCCCAGCACAGAACCGAGCGAGAGAAGATGCTCGCAGGCGAGCCCTACCTCATCAACGACCCCGAGCTCAAGGCGATGCGCCATAGTTGCTACGCCCTGCTCGACCAGCTCAATGCGACCAGCAACGCCGCGAAGGCGGAGCGGCAGGCGATCTTCCAGAAGCTCTTCGGCTCCTGTGGCGATAACGTCAACGTCAAGTCGACGTTCCGATGCGACTACGGCATGAACATCCACCTGGGAAACGACGTCTTCATGAACGTCGAATGCGTCATCTGCGACTGCGCGCCCGTGCGCATCGGAGACGGCACGCTCATCGGGCCGCAGGTGGGCATCTACGCCGTGACGCATCCGCTGGATGCCGAGGAACGCGCGCAGGGGCGCGAATGGGGCGAGGCCATCACCATCGGCAAGAACTGCTGGATCGGCGGGCACGCGACGATCAACCCGGGTGTCACGCTCGGCGACAACGTCGTCGTGGGGTCGGGAGCCGTGGTCACCCGCTCCTTCCCGGATAACGTGCTGGTGGCGGGCGTGCCCGCGCGCATCATTCGGGAGCTCTAGGCGAATCGCGGGGCGCGCGGCGACTACCGGAGCAAAACGCCGACGACCCGGCGCCCCCGCCGGCCAGCGACCCCGAACACGGCCGCGCATCGAACCGACGAGAAGAAACGGAGCGAACCCATGCCATTCAAGGAAATCAGCATCCATGAGCTGCAGCTCAACCCCTTCGACAAGATCGGCCGCGACTGGGCTCTGCTCACCGCGGGCGATGCATCCGGATCTAACACCATGACCGTGAGCTGGGGCGGCCTGGGCGTGCTTTGGAACCGCGACGTCGCGACCGTGTACGTGCGCCCGCAGCGCTACACCAAGCGGTTCATCGACGCCGCCGACCGCTTCACGCTCTCCTTCTACGCGTCCGAGCACAAGCGCGCGCTGGGCATCCTGGGCACCAAGAGCGGCCGCGATGGCGACAAGGTGGCTGAAGTCGGCTTCACGCCCGTCTATCTCGATGGGACCTGCGCATACGAGCAGGCGGAGCTCGTGCTCGTCTGCCGCAAGCTCTACGCCGACGACATCAAGCCCTCATGCTTCATCGACCGCGCCTGCGACTCCGACAACTACCCCGAGCACGACTACCACACCATGTACATCGCCGAGGTGGAAAAGGTATACGTCCCCGCATAGGCCCTCCCTCAAAAAGGGGACAAGCACTTTTTCGAGAGGGGCGCGGGGCCGCAGAGGAGCGCGGCCTTCAGCTGCCGCTCCTTCGTCCAATGCCCCGTCCGCCTCAGAAAAGCGCCTGTCCCCAAACTGAGAGGCCCCCCGCAGCCCCCTGCCGGACCGCCCGGCCATACCCGGAGGCCTGTCGCCTACTCGAAGCAAGCCAAAGTAAAGACAACCGCTCCGCTCACGGCCGAAAACACCCGCACCTTAGGTGACCGGACCGAGCTCCCTACACCGAGCCCACGTCCCTCCATTTCTCCACGAGCGAATGGTAAGCCGGCGCCGAGCGCACGAAAGCGTATTCCTCTTCGTTCTCGACTTCCGAAAGCAGCAGTGCGCCCATGCTGGACGTCAGGTCAGTCAAGTCATTCAGGTCCGAGTAGCGGTAGAGCGGTCCGTGGAGTGCCGAAGAGTCACCCCCATGCAGCGAGGTCATGACGGCGTCAAGAAGCTCAATCGCCTCACCAGAATCACCCGCCACCGTCACGGCCGCCAGCCGCGGCATCAGACTCATCCATGCAGGCTGACCAAGTGC
>OBIU01000075.1_pt1 | contig 66514 bp, 50 predicted proteins | sample 1519871 | NCBI WGS metagenome assembly OBIU01 (sample SAMN04209229, study PRJEB22552) | human gut metagenome | biome: gut; material: feces | host: Homo sapiens | place: USA: Oklahoma
AGGCGAAGGTCTCGGAGATGGTCTCGGCGTAAGCCTTCATAGCGGCGTTGACCTCGTCGACAGTGACCTCCTTGTCAACAACGGCATAGAGGTTGGTGAGGGAGCCGGTGGGCGTCGGGACGCGCTGGGCGGCACCGATCAGCTTGCCGTTGAGCTCGGGGAGGACCAGGCCGATAGCCTTGGCGGCACCGGTGGAGTTGGGGACGATGTTGACGGCGCAGGCGCGACCGCGGCGCTTGTTGCCCTTGCGCTGCGGGCCGTCGAGCGGCATCTGGTCGCCGGTCCAGGCGTGGATGGTGGTCATGATGCCGGAAACGATGGGAGCGAAGTCGTTCAGACCCTTGGCCATCGGAGCGAGGCAGTTGGTGGTGCAGGAAGCCGCGGAGATGATGTTGTCCTCAGCGGTGAGGTCCTCGTGGTTCACGTTGTACACGATGGTGGGCAGGTCGTTGCCGGCGGGAGCGGAGATGACGACCTTCTTGGCGCCAGCGTTGATGTGAGCCTGGGCCTTGGCCTTGGAGGTGTAGAAGCCGGTGCACTCGAGCACGACGTCGACGTCGAGGTCGCCCCAAGGCAGGTTGTTGGCGTCGGCCTCGGCGTAGATCTTAATCTCCTTGCCGTCGACGATGATGGAGTCCTCGGTAGCCTCGACCTTGTGATCGCGAGAGTAGTTGCCCTGCGTGGAGTCATACTTCAGCAGGTACGCGAGCATGTCGGGAGAGGTGAGGTCGTTGATGGCAACGATCTCGGAGCCCTCGTGACCGAACATCTGACGGAAAGCCAGACGGCCGATACGGCCAAAGCCGTTAATAGCAACCTTTACTGCCATTGTGTCTCCTTTCGTTAGGTCCCCGCGAACTCCTTGTTCGCCGTTGAGACCCACAAACTAACCACTCACCAAATATACCTTTTTTTCAAGCCAAATACGACGGAATTGGAAACTTTCGGACGGTGGAGTTAATTAAAAACGTTTCAAAAGTGCAGGAAAATAGGTTATTAAAGCGCTTCAACAACGGTCGCCTCCATCAACGCTTATGCGTCTAGCATCTTTTCCAAGCGAAGCACGCGATGATAGAGCGCCGATTTCGACAGCGGCGGATCGGCGAGATCCCCCAGATCGCGCAGGGACAAATCGGGATGGGCTTCACGAAGCCGACAAAACTCCTCCAGCGCCTGGGGCAGCCCATCGCGCAGGCCGCGGCTCTCGAGTTCCGCTATGAGCTCGAGCTGCCGTTGCGCCGCGCCCGCGCTCCTCGTCTGATTCGCGAGCTCGGCGTTGACGCGGCGATTCACATCGTTCTTCACCGACTTGACCGCGCGCGCCTCCTCGATCTCGGCAACCGAGTTCCGCGCGCCCACGGCGGCCAGGAGCCGCTTGATGTCGTCGGCGCTCTTGATGTACACCGCGAACGCACCCCGTCGCGCGTTGACGCGCGCGGGGACCCCCAGGGTCCCGATAAGGGAGGCGAGCGCCTCGGCGAACTCCTCCCCCTGGACGGCGATCTCCAGATGGAAATCACCTTTCGGGTCGGCGACGAAACCGCCGGCGATGAGCGCGCCGCGAATGTAGGCGAGCTTGCAGCACGGGCGTGCGACCACGTGGTGCGGCACGCCGCGAACGAGTTTTCCATGGCGGTCCAGGATACCCAGCAGCACCAGCGCCTTGTCCAGATCGGCCTGGTCGGGCAGGGCGATCAGGTAGTTGCGCACCTTGTGGAGCACCGAGCGACGCACGGTGAACTCGGTCTTGAGCTTCAAGATCTTATGCGTGAGGCCGATCATGGTCCGGGCGACGGCTCCCGTCTCGGTCGCGACCTGGAGGCGGTAGCGGCCGGGACCCGCGATCGACAGCGTCCCGCAGACGCGGCTGAGCGCCGCGAGCGTCGCCAGGTCGCAGTATTCGCATGTCGGCTCCTGGCGCGAAAGCTCGTCGCGCACCTCTGCACTAAACGACACCTACCTCACCACCTCGTAGATCGCCTCGGCCAGCAACCGCGCGTCGTGGACGGCGGGCGACTCCTCGCCCGTGAAGTCACGGACCACGACCTCGGGAACCATCGAGCGCAGGCGGGCGAGGTCCTCGTCGTCCGCGCGTATAGGGCCGAAGGGCGCCTGTTTCGCGCGCTCGATCTGCTCGGCGGAGAGAACGTCGCCGCCGGCCTCCTCGCAGCCAGCGGCCATCGCCTCGCGTGCCTGCCGTTTCCATGCATACGGCTCGTAGGGAAAAACCACCTCGGCCTGATGGGAACGATGGACGAGCACCGCGTCGAGGGCGCCCTCGAGCCCCTCTTCGAACAGAGCCTCGACATGATCGGCCGCGCTCATGCCGCTGGTCTCCCCTAGCGAATCGATCTTAGGGCAGACGAAGACGCGCTTCGCCGCGGTGCGAACCAGCGCATCGCGGATATCCGGGACCAAGATGTTCGGCATGATGGACGTGAACAGCGATCCCGGGCCGAGCACCACGACGTCGGCATCCAGGATGGCGCGGACGGCGTCCTCGTTCGCGGCGACGCCTCCTTGGTCGAGCCATACGCGCTCGAAGGCGCGCGTGCCGTAGCTTATCCGCGCCTGACCGTGCACCTCGTCACCTTCCACCGTGCGCCCGGACAGGCTCACGAAATCGAGCGTGGAGGGATGGACGCGGCCGACGCAATCGAGCAGCCGCTCGCACGAACGAATCGCCTCTATGAAGGAATCCGACTCCTTGGCCAGCGCCACGAGGAGGAGGTTGCCCAGAGCATGGTCGTCGATCGAACGGAACCGATGCGCGAACGCGCGCGCGAGCGGCGCGTTCGGATCCTTCGCCAGGGCGGACAGGCACTTGCGGACGTCCCCCGGAGGGACCACGTGCTCGCGCTCCCTCAGCAAGCCGGTGGAGCCGCCGTCATCGGCCATCGCGACGACCGAGTCGATGCGCGCGCCGAGGAGCCTCAGCGCGCGGATGAGCTGAGGCTGCCCCGTCCCGCCCCCGACGGAAACCGCTTTGATTACAGCATCCATGGGCCTAGCTCCTGGTATTCGCCTTGGCGAGGTCGCGGTGGGAGATGTTGACGTGGTACTGCTGGCGCTCGAGATAGCGCGCGGTGGCCTCGGCGATAGCCACGCTTCGATGCTGCCCGCCCGTGCAGCCGATGGCGATGGAGAGCTGCGGCTTGCCCTCGGCGACGTAGCCCGGCATCACCGCATCGAGCAGCTTGAACCAGGCGTCGAGGAACTCCTGGGTCTTCGGGTGCTCGATGACGAAATCGGCGACCTTCTGGTCCAGACCCGTCAGCGTGCGCATCTCGGGATCGTAGAAGGGATTCGGCAGGAAGCGGACGTCGATCATGAGGTCGGCCTCCACGGGCATGCCGTGCTTGAAGCCGAACGAGAAGACGTGAACGTCCATGAGCTGCTGGTCGGTCAGCTCGGAGAACGCGGTCTGCAGGCGCTTGCGCAGGGTCGCCGTGCGCATACGGCTGGTGTCGATGACCATATCGGCCCGGTCGCGGATGCTGGCCAGCGCCACGCGCTCGCGCTGGATCGCATCGGCCGTGGTGTCCCCGCGCTTGGCGAGCGGATGGCGGCGGCGGTTCTCGCTATAGCGGCGGATCAAGACCTCGTCCGAAGCTTCGAGGAACAGCACCTTGCAGGTCATCTCATGGTCACGCAGGGCCTGGATGGCGTCGAGCAGCTCGTCGAACAGTCCCTGGCTGCGCAGGTCGCTCGTCACGCAGAGATGGCGGCCGACGCCGGTATTGATGCCGATGATCTGCGCGAGCTGCAGGATGAGGCTGGGCGGCAGGTTGTCGATGCAGAAATACCCCATGTCCTCGAACACGTGCATGGCCTGCGTGCGGCCGGAGCCGGACATGCCGGTGATGATGACGATGTCGGGCACGCGGTCGGCGAGCTCGGCCGATGTGATATCTGAGCGTTCAGGCATACGGAACCCCTTCGGACGAAACGTAGTCTTCCAGTATACCCGCATGCGCCCCGCGATGGCCGACCCTCGCGAGGGCGACACAACGGATGCGCCCCGCCCCCGAGCAAGGCCCGAACTCCCCCATTTCTTGGACAAGGAAATAAAGCCCGGGAGATGAGGGCATTCTCGTGTCGATAGGCCTGAAATGCAAGCACGATTGCGAGGTCAGCGGACGCGTCGCCGACACATGATCGAGTCAGGGTACGGCAACTGCTCCGTCGACAAAGCCCTTGGCGTCCCCCGCGGAAGCTGAGCGAAACCGGCTGAAGACGCACCGCGCGATCGGAAGGGACGGGCTTCTAGCCATGGAAGTGAAGCGAGCCAGATGCGACTACGAGACAAAGGCTGCCGCGGCGAGGGCCGTGATCGACGTCGGGATGAGCAAGCCCGAGGTGATAGAGTGCTTTAAGATAGCCAGCGAATCCCCGCTGAAGAGTAGGTGTCGGCTGTACCGTGAAGGCGGCACCGAGGCGATGTGGCATAAGTGGCGTACCTGAAAAATCGATAGCCCTGAAGGCGGAGCTGCGCTCCCGAACGGCCTCGACCACCGCTAGATCGCCGTGGAGCTGCGCGCAGTCGACGGGGAGTGGGTGGTAGACAAGACAGTCCTCAAGATGATGAGCGAGATGGGCCTCAGGTGCCGGATCCGCCGCGAGACCGACCACTACGGGTACAACCATACAAGGGCGAGATCGGCGCGCTGGCAGTGAACGGCTTCGCCCAGAGCATGTCGCGCAAGGGCAGTTGCCTGAACATCGCCCTCGATCGAGCAGGTCTTCGGCAACCTGAAGGACGAGTTCTTCCTCGATCGCGACCGGGCCACGTTCGAGGAGTTTAAGGCGGACCTCGAGCCCTGAATCCACTACTGGAACAACGTGAGGCGCCAGGTCAAGCCGAAGGGCCTGACCACGGTGGAGCTCGGGAAGCAGGCCCTTCGAGAGGCCGTGTAGCGGTTATGATTTAGCGCGTCCGAGTTTTAGGGCGCAGTTCAAGCCCGAAGACGGGGTGCAATCTATTTAAGTGACCCACACTCAATCGATGCCGCCCACGCACCATCCATGCACGCGTGTCGGTTTAATACAACGAAACCGATACCTTATCGTTTTTATAGCTTGCACGAACACCACCGGTCTGTTGCCATATTGAAGCATTTACCACACCGAGATAATGAAACTTTGCATAACCTTCAACGATAGCTGGAAGGGATGCGGTCTCGGTATTGCGAACGCGGACGATCCGTTCGTTGGAAATCCCGGTAAGTCGTCCAGTCACAGCAAGCCCATGGGCGTTGGTGATTCGTGTAAAGCCACCGGATGCCGCAGTTGTTACGGTGTACTCCATTCGAGCGAGTCCATTGTCTCCCCAAATGACACGGGTGCCAACAAGGGCTCTCGCGAGGGAACCTGGCTTATCGAGGCCCAAAGTAACCATTGTTCCATCTGCGAGCTCAACAGATTCTTGCTGCGAGTCGTCCACAGAAAGATCAAATTCTGCGGAAGCAATGGGTTCCGATTCCATACCGTCAGCATGCGCATAAGACGGACCCATGACAACAAGGGCTGTCATAGCAATCAATGCGAAAACAAAACAGAGGGTGAAGACTGTCGGAGAACCGTGCTGTATTTTGTTCATATTTGCACCTTTCTACAGATCATCGATGATGGTCTTATCCAGCTCGCGCTGGCGGTCGCTCTTCCCTCCTTTCTCCATCGACTTTGAGCGCGCGATTGAAAGGATGATGCTCTTAACGAAACGCAGGAAAAGTATGACCAAAGCCAAAACCATGAGCAGGCCGGCAAACATTCCCACATAGTCAAATACGTCAAGCTTCATGTTTCGTCCTAACTCCTATGTTTGAATAGGTACGATACGCATCAACGAGTTCCGCCGCAGTTCCGATATCAATCTTCTCGTCAACAGCCATTCGTTTCACATGGGCAATAAATGGATCTACCTCTTCTTGTGAACTAATCTCTATCTTCTCAATGAGACGATTGAGTCGAATTCGCATCGTTGGATATGAAACACCGTAGCTCTCGGCCATCTTTTTGATTGAACCTGAACACAGAAGAAAACGCTTGATGAAAGAAAGGTCCGAACTATCAAGAGCCTCAATCCACGAAGGAATAATCATTTTCACCTCTCTTTCTACTAGAAAAGTAGACAGTAGAAACAACGCAATTCTATAATTATTTTAATATTTATTTTGACTTTATGAAAGTTATGACGACCACGGTTGACCTTCGATCCAGATCAAGTCAACAAAGAGCATGGTGTTGAATTAAAAAATGGATGTCCGAACGAATTCCATTCGGACATCCATCAGCGCCAAAGCGATTACGCGCAAGACCCTCTAGTCCAGCGCCGCCTTGAACCACGAGGTCAGGCTCGTGGGATGCGTGATCGCGGTGCCCACGACGACGGCCCAGGCGCCCGCGTCGATCGCGGCGCGGCCCTCGGCGGGCGTATGGACATGGCCCTCGCAGATGATGGGCAGGTCGGGGAACTCGGAGGTCGCCTGGCGCAGCAGCGGCAGATCGGGACCCTCGTCCAGCGTGGTCTCGATCGCAGGCTTGTTGTGGGAAAGCGTCGTGGAAACGAGATCGAAGCCGAGCTCCACGGCGCGACGGATGTCCTCGATGGTCATGCAGTCGGCCATGAGCAGCACGCCCTCCTCCTGGAGCGGTCGCACCGTGTCCTCGAGGGTCTTGCCATCGGGGCGCGGACGATCCGTGGCATCGATGGCGACGATGTCCGCACCGGCCGCGACGCAGGCGCGCGCATGGCGGAGCGTCGGGGTGATGTAAACGCCCTCGTGGCCGTCCTTCCACAGGCCGATGACGGGGATCTCGACGCGACCCTTGATAGCCGCGATATCGGAGAGGCCCTGGCAGCGAATCGCAGCGGCACCGCCCAGCTCGCAGGCGCGGGACATGGCGGCCATGTGCTCGGGCGTGCGGAGCGGCTCGCCCGGATAGGCCTGGACGCTGACGATGAGCTCGCCCTTAAGGGACTCGATGATGGGATGCATGCGCTCCCCTTTCGTCATGGATGCTGGTAGATGGACGCGCCCCGCTCGGCATGTCGCGCCGAGCGGGGCGCTGGAAGGGCTACGCCTCGGCGTAACCCGAGAGCACGAAGTGCTCGGCGGCTCCGATAAGCGGCGCGTCACCGCCTAGGTCCCCGCCGATGATGGGCGTGCTCGCGACCGGCGGCATGGCCTGGCTCTTGAAGCCCTCCGCCATGGCGTCCGACCAGTCGGGGCCGCATTGGGCCACCGAGCCGGACAAGATCACGCACGAGGGGTCGAGCATGTTGCACATGCTGCCGAGGACCTCGCCGAGCGCGAGGCCCGCGCGGCGCTCGGCGCCCCGGGCGGCCTCGTCGCCGGCGGCGGCGCGACGGTCGATCTCGGCGCCGTGCATGGGCGAGCCGTCCTCGCAGGCCGCGTCGCCGCCCAGGCGGATGTACTCGCGGATGATGCCAGGGCCCGCGGCGACGGGCTCGAGGTGCGCGGTTCCGCCGCAGGGGCAATCGACGCCCGCGGCGGCCGGGCAGCAGACGTGGCCGATATGACCTGCCTCGTCATGCGCGCCGAGCATGATGCGCCCATGCTCGACGAACGCGCCCCCGATGCCGGTTCCCACTGCGACGACCAGGCAGCTCGCCGCATCGCGGCCGCCGCCGTGGCGGGCCTCCCCCAGGGCGTGCGCGTGAACGTCGTTGAGGACGCGGCAGGGCAGCCCGGTTGCGCGGGTGATCTCAGACCCGAGCGCCGTCCCGCCCCAGCCGGGCATGAGCTCGTTGGCATAGGTGATGTCACCCGTGCGGGGGTCCACGACGCCGGCGCTCGACACGCCGACGCCGACCGGCGTCGCACCGGAACGCTCGATCGCAGCCTTCACCTGCTCGATCACGGTGGCGAGAACGTGCGCACCACCGCGCGCGGCGTCGGTGGGGACCTTGGCAACCGAGCTCACGAGCGGCGTGCCGTCACCCAAGGTGACGAGGCCGCAGGCGATCTTGGTTCCGCCGATGTCGACGGAGACGATCGTTGTGGTTTCCATGGGATCCCCTGGAAGGCTAGAGAAGGCCGTTGTCGACGAGGACGCGGCGAATAGCCTCGACGTTCTCGCCCTCGAGGGCCTTGACCGGGCGCGGCATCGTGGGGCTGTCGAAGACGCCCATGAGGTGCATGGCGGTCTTGAACGCGCCCACGCCGCCGGCATAGCCCTGGACGCCGGTGGTGACATCCCAGATGTGGCTGATCTCGTTCAGACGGTCCTGCTCGGCCTTGACAGCCGCCCAGTCACCGGCCTGCGCGGCCTTCCACATGCGGACGTACCCCTCGGGCTCGACGTTGGCGAGACCCGGGACCGAACCGTCCGCGCCGCCCAGGTAGGCGCCGTCGACAACGACCTCGTGGCCGGTGAGCAGCGTCAGCGGATGGCCGAGCTTCTCGTTCTCCTGGACCAGGTAGCGGAAGGACACGTCGTCGCCGGAGGAATCCTTGACGCCGGCGAGCACGCCCTCGGCGCCGAGCTTGGCGAGGAGCTTCCAGGGCAGCTTGGTGTGGACGCACACGGGGATATCGTAGGCGAAGATGGGCAGGTCGAGCTCGGCATGGAGGATGCGGAAGTGCTCCTCCACCTCGGCCATGCCGCCCAGCGCGTAGAACGGGCAGGTGGCGACGAGGACGTCGGCGCCCAGCTCCTGAGCGACGCGGCCGTGCTCCAGCACGCGCTCGGTCTCGGTGTCGATGATGCCCACCATCACGGGAACGCGATGATCGACGATGCGGACGGCCTCGGAGATGATCTGGCGGCGGCGCTCGTCGGTGGAGAAGACGACCTCGCCGGAGGAGCCGAGGAAGAACAGGCCGTCGACGCCGGCGTCGATCATGCGGTTGATGCTGCGCTCGAACGAGGGGACGTCGAGCTCGTGATCGGGAGTATCGGGCACGACGACGGGCGGGTAGACGCCGGCGAACTTCTGTGTGGTCATATAAGACTCCTTAGTCTTCGCACTCCCCCATCGGGAAACAGGGAAGCGTATGTGGCAACTGAGACATGATAGCAACGATCATGCCGCGGACCGCGGGCCGGCGCTCCAGGCACCCGGCCGCGGTCCGGTCGAACGGATGCTACTCGCCCAGCTTGGGATGGAGCAGCGAGGGAGCGGCGCCGAGCAGCAGCTTGGTGTAGGCGTCCTGCGGATGCTCGAAGACCTGCTTGGCGGGACCTTCCTCCATGATCTGGCCATGGTTCATGACGATGATCTTGTCGGAGATGTAGCGAACCGTCTGGATGTCGTGGCTGATGAACATCATCGACAACCCCAGGTCCTTTTTGAGATCGGTCAAGAGATTCAGAATCTGGGCGCGGACGGACACGTCGAGCGCGGAGGTGGGCTCGTCGGCGATGATCGCGCTGGGGTTCAGCGACATGGCGCGCGCGATGGCGACGCGCTGGCGCTGGCCGCCGGAAAGCTGGCCGGGAAGGGCGCGCAGGGCGCTCTTGGGCAAGCCGACCATGTTGATGAGCTCCCTGATGCGCTTCTCGCGCTCATCGGGAGAGCCGACCTGGTGGACCAGCAGCGGATCGAGCAGCTGGTCGTGCACGATCATGCGCGGGTTGAGCGCCGTGGCGGGATCCTGGAAGACGACGGAGACGACGCGGCCCATCTTCTTGCGCAGGTCCGACGTGCGCTTGGTGACGTCCACGCCCTTGAAGTAGACCTTGCCCGACGTGGGGCTCTGCAGGCCGCACATGACGTTGGCCGTGGTGGACTTGCCGCAGCCGGACTCGCCGACGATGCCGATGGTCTCACCGGGCATGAGCTTGATGGACACGTGGTTCACAGCGTGCACCAGGTTGGGATGCAGCAGCGAGCCCGTGCGGGTCTTGAAGGTCACGGAGATGTCATCGAGGAAGATGATGGGCTCCTTCTCGGCGGATGCGTTGCTCATCTAGTTCACCTCCGTTGCGGTAGCGGTCTTGACGGTCTCGAGGTACGGCGTGAGGCCGTTGGCCTTGAGATATTCGTCCGGAAGCTCGGAGAAGCGATGGTACTTGCCGGGCACGGACTTGATGATCGGATGGACGTCGAGGCCGATGGTGGGATGGCTCGAGCGCGGGGCGAAGCGGTCGCCCTTCGGGAAGTCCTCCGGCGAGGGAACCGAACCGGGCACCTGATGCAGGCGCGTGCCGTCCTTGGCGCCCTCCTCGATAGAGAGGACCGAGCCGAGCAGGCCGCGCGTGTACTCGTGGATCGGGTTGGTGAGCAGCTCGACCGTGGGAGCCTGCTCGATAACCTGGCCGGCGTACATGACGGTGATCTCGGAGCCCACCTCGGCGACGAGCGCCAGGTCGTGGGAGACGAAGATCATCGCGAACCCGAGCTTTGCCTGCAGGTCGTTCAGAAGCTTGATGACCTGCTTCTGGACGGTCACGTCGAGCGCGGTGGTGGGCTCGTCGCAGATGATGAGCTTCGGGTCGCGGGTGAGTGCCATGGCGATGAGGACGCGCTGGCGCTGGCCGCCGGAGAGCTCGTGAGGATAGCTCTCGAGCGTGCGCTGGGGATCGAGGCCGACGAGCTCGAGGAGCTCCTCGGCGCTGCGCGTCCCGCCGCGCTTGGTGAGCTGCTTCATCTGCGAGGAGATGAGCATGGAGGGATTCAGCGAGGACAAGGCGTCCTGGTAGACCATCGCGATCTCGTGGCCGAGCAGCTGGCGATGCTCGTCCTTGGTGAGCTTGAGCAGGTCCTTGCCGTCGAACAGCACCTCGCCGGTGATCTGCTCGCCGGGGTCGGTGAGGCCCATGATGACCTTGGTGGTGATGGACTTGCCGCAGCCGGACTCGCCCACCAGCGCCATGCATTGGCCGGGGCGCACCTCGAAGGACACGCCGTCGACGACCTTCACATCACCATGGGATTCGAAGCTGATGGAGAGGTCCTTCACCTGCAGCAGCGGGGGCACGGACAGGTCGGGGACATGGCGGTCGGTGCGACGCAGCTCGACCTCGCGCAGCGCGGCGAGACGACGGTTGAGGGACTCCGCCTGCTGCTCGTAGGCGAGCACCGGGTTGTTCACGAGGATGTCGTCGGCGCGGTTGGACTCGCCGTCGTTCGACTTGACCGGGGCGCCGGGCTTGGCCGCCATGGCGTCGGTCAGCCCCTCCGAGAGGATATTCAGCGCCAGGCAGGTCACCATGATGGCGATACCCGGGAACAGCGCCTGCCACCAGCGGCCGGCGAGCACGCCGCCGCGGGCGTCGGCGAGGATGTTGCCCCACGTCGCGGTGGGCTCGGTGATGCCGGCGCCGATGAAGGTGAGGGACGCCTCGAAGATGATGGCATCTGCGACGAGCGTCACGGTGAAGACCATGATGGGCGCGATGCAGTTGCGCAGAACGTGCTTGACGAGGATCCACGGAGCCTGCGCACCGGAGACGATGACCGCGCGCACGTAGTCCTCGCCGTACTCGGACACGATGTTGGCTCGAACGATGCGGGCGATCTGGGGCGTGTACATAAAGCCGATGGAGAAGATGATCGCCGGAACGGAGTTGCCGAGGATGAGCACGAGCACGGCCGCAAGGGCGATGCCGGGAACGGACATGATGATGTCGAGGAGGCGCATGATGACCTCGGAGACCGCCTTGCGCGACACGGCGGCGAGGGCGCCGATGACGGAGCCGCACACCAGCGCGAACAGGGTCGCGCCGAAACCGATGACGAGCGAGTAGCGTCCGCCGTAGAGCATACGGGACAGAATGTCGCGGCCCTTGTCGTCGGTGCCGAAGAGGAACCCGTTGCCGGGAGCCTGGCGGGCGGTGAAGATCTCGAGCGGATCGTGCGGGGCGATGACGGGCGCCAGGATCGCCGTGAGGGCCACGAGCACGAGCAGGATAAGGGAGATCTTGCTCCCCAGGCTCATGTTCTTGAAGCCACCGAACTTCATGCCCTTGGAAGCGGCTTCCTCAAGGCGCTCGGTCTGTTCTTCGCGAAGCTTAACCATGGCCTACACCGTCCTAATACGCGGGTTGATGAGCAGATACAGCATGTCGACCACGATGTTGATGATCACGAACGCCAGCGCGACGACGATGACGACGCCCTGGACCAACATGGTCTCGCCACCGGTGATGCCGGCGAGGATCGCGGTACCCATGCCCGGGAGGTTGAAGATGACCTCGATGACGACGGCGCCGCCCATGAGGTAGCCGATCTTGAGGCCGAGCGTGGTGACGGGCGTGATGAGGGCGTTGCGCAGCACGTTGCGCGCGATGACGACGAACTCGGGCAGGCCGCCGCCGCGTGCGGTGCGGACGTAGTCCTTATCGAGCTCCTCGACCATGGCGGTACGCACGATGCGGGTCATCTGGCCGGTGAGCGGGAACGCCAGGGCGATGGCGGGCATGAGCATGCGCGCCATATAGCCGCCGGGATTCGTCGTGAAATGGGGCAGCGGGCCGGATGCGGGAAGCACGTGCAGGTACGAGGAGAACAGCAGGATCAGCAGGACCGCGAACCAGAAGGACGGGGTCGCGATGCCCGCGATGGAGAACACGCGGATGAGCTGGTCCGGCCATTTGTCTCGATAGAGCGCCGCGATCACGCCCAGCACGAACGAGACGACCGCGCCGATGATGAGGCCGATGAACGTGAGCTGCATGGTGACCGGCAGCGCCGTGGAGATGCGGTCGATAACCGGCGTGCGGCCGGCGCCGTAGGTACCGAGGTCGCCCTGGACCAGACCGGCGATGTAGTTCACGTAGCGCTCGGGGAGCGGGTCGTTCAGACCCTGCTCGTCCATATACTGCTCGATCGCCTCCTGCGAGGCGCCCTCGCCCAGGGCGTTGCGCGCGGGAATACTCGGATCGGTGAACGACATGAGACCGAACACCAGCAGCGTGACGCCGAGTGCCATGATGGGCAGCGCGATGAGTCGACGGCCGATAAGGCGCAAAAGATTATTCACTGCTTCCCCTCTCTTCTCTTACAACGTGCAAAAGACAAATGGGAGGCCCAGGTAGACCGAGTCACCCGAGCCCCCCACTTGACGTACTAGATCACGCGATCAGACGTGCTGTGCAACCGAAGCTACTCGGTAACGGTGGCGGCGTCGATGAAGGACATGCCGGTGGTGCCGATGCCCTTGAAACCGTCGATGCGGACGCCCTCGGCGTTGGGGGTGTCGCGCCAGGAGGCGGTAACCGTCTTGACCTGCAGGACGGGATAGAGAACAGCCTGCTCGGCAATCATGTCGAAGCACTTGTTCCAGGTCTGCTGCTGCTCATCGCCGGTCTGGCCGAGAGCGGACGCCATGAGCTCGGAGAGCTCCTTCCACTCGGCGGACTCGCTCCAGCGGGCGCGCTTGGTCATCCAGACGTTGTTGCCGTACCACCAGTTCATCAGCAGGTCGGGGTCGGCGCCGAAGCAAGAGGGATCGCCGGGGGCGAGCAGCATGTCGAAGTCGCCGCCGCCATCGATGTCGGCATAGGTGTCGGCGGAGGTGCGGGTCACGATCTCGGCGTCGAAACCGAGCTCCTTGAGGTCCTGCTGAACCTGGACGGACATGCTCTTGACCTGCTCGTTGTCGGTGGTGAGGAGCCTGACGGCGCCACCGGTCACGCCGGCGTCGGCCAGGAGCTTCTTGGCCTGCTCGACATCATGCTTGTAAACGGTGGAAGCCTCGTTGTAGTTGGTGAAGCTCTTAGGCAGGTAGCAGGTGGGGGCGCTGGCGAGGCCGGCAAACGCGTTGTCGATCATCTTGTCGTAATCGAGCGCGTAGAGGACGGCCTGACGGGCCTTGGCGTTGTCCCACGGAGCCTTCTGGGTATTGAACATCATGAAGCGGGTGCCGAAGCCGTCGACGGAGTCCATCTGGCAGCCGGCAGCCTCGAGCTGGTCGACGGCGTCGGCCGTGACCATCTCCATGACGAGCGTGGTGCCCTCCTGCTGGGCCTGGACGCGAGCCGTGGGGTCGACGAGGATGTCGTAGTGCAGCTTCTTGTCCTGAGCGGGGTGGTCGCCGTTGTAGTGCTCGTTGGGAACCATCTCGACGATGGAGTCGTTGATGGTCTCGTACATCCAGGGACCGGAGCCGACGGGCTTGGCGGTCATATCCTCCTTGGTGGAGGAAGCGGGGACGACGCGGACGATCGCCAGGCGCTCCTTCAGCAGGGAGAAGTTGGGAACCGTGGTGGTGACGGTGACCGTGGTGTCGTCCTTCTTGGCGACGCCGGCGATGGGGGCCAGCATCGGGACGTAGATGTTGTCCGTCGCGTTGGAGCGGTTGAAGGACTCGACGACGTCGTCTGCGGTGACCGGGGTGCCGTCGGAGAACTTGGCGTCCTTGCGCAGGGCGATCTCGAAGGTGGTGTCGTCGACCTGCTCGGGGTCGCCGGCGGCCAGCTCGTTGTAGACGCTGTAGTCATGGAAGTCCAGGCCGTAGAGACCCTCGACGACATGCCAGTTGGTGCCGCAGGCAAGGGCGGAAGAGGTGCTCGACGGATCGAAGTTGGTGGTGGTGTAGGCGGAGCCGGCGGTGATCACGCCGCCGCCCTTGGTGCCGCCCTCGGCGGGAGCGGAGCCCGCGGGCTTGTCGCCGCCACCACCGCAGCCGGCGAGACCCAGACCGGCAACCGCAGCAGCGCCGCCGGCGAGACCGAGGAAGGAACGCCTGTTCATAAGATCGCGCATGAGCTCTCCAATCGTTAGAGCATCCATGGGACGCGCGCATGCGTCTCCATGCTTTACTGACATGTCCAACAATACCGACCGAGCCGAGCGCGCGGCGCATGGGCTCGGCGAGCGGGTAGCGACTTCGCGCACGCGGTATTACCGACCGTTCGCGGATTTTCAAAAAATACCACAGCGACCCCTACAAGCAACACCAGTAATACCAGTTATCGATTTGAGTTAATTCAAAGTTCACATCAGATTCGAATAAGTTCCCAGCTGTGCACTGCACTCTGATAAATTGCTCTGACCGTCTCAACATGCGCTCGGATGATTTCTAATACCAGTTTTTGAACCACTGGTATCAACCAGGATACAACGATTCCGCGAACGGTAGGTCGGCGCGACTAGGAGCGCAGCGTGTCGAACACGGCCTGCGCGACGTCGGCGGAAACGCCCTTCACCGCCGCGATCTCCTCGACGCTCGCCGCGCGAAGCCGCTTCATGGAACCGAAGTGCTTCATGATCGCGCGCTTGCGGACGGGTCCCACGCCCTCCACCTCGTCCAGGATGGAGACGGTCATCGCCTTGTCGCGCAGCTCGCGATGGAAGGTGATGGCGAAGCGGTGCGCCTCGTCGCGCACCTGCTTGATGAGGTAGAGCGATGCCGATCCCGTCGGCAGCACGACGGGCGTGTCGTCCCACGGGACGAACACCTCCTCGTCGGCTTTCGCCAGGCCGCATACGGGAATATCGAGCCCGAGTTCCTCGAGCTGCGTCAGCGCCGCTGTGAGCTGCGGCTTGCCGCCGTCGACCACCAGGAGGTCAGGGCGCGAGCCGAAGCGCTCATCCTCCATGCGCTCGGGAGCATAGCGGCGGCCGAGGACCTCCTGCATGGAGACGAAGTCGTTCGCCTCGTCGAGCTCGGCGCGGACCTTGAATCGGCGATACTGCGATTTATCGGGCTTTCCGTTGGTGAAGACGACCATCGACGCGACCGTGAACCGGCCGTGAATCGTCGAGATGTCGAAGCATTCGATGCGCAGCGGCGGCGCCGGAAGCGCCAGAGCGCTTTCCAGCTGCAGCAAGGCCTGGTTGGTGCGGTCGTCGGCATAGCCCGTGCGCATCATATAGCGCATCAGGGCGTGGCGGGCGTTGCGCTGGCAGGTCTCGAGCAGATGGCGCTTCTCACCGCGCTGCGGCCTGTGCACGCGGCACGCACGTCCGCGCTTCCCGCTGAGCCAGGTGCCGATGAGCTCGGCATCCTCGAGCTCGCACGCGATATCGACCTCGGAGGGGATGTCCGCGGTCTCATCGTAATAGCGCTTGACGAAGCCCGCGACGAGCTCCTCTTGCGGCACATCCTGCCCTTTGTCGAGGATGAACTCGCAGGTGCGCTGGGTCCTGCCCTCGCGGACGACGAACACGCAGGCTCCCGCGATGGTCTCCTCGCGATAGAAGCCGATCAGATCGATGTCGACCGGCGTGGGGAACACGACCTGCTGGCGGTCATCGAGCCCGTTCAGCACCTCCAGACGTCGCTTGATGCGACCGGCGCGCTCGAAGTCGAGTCCCGCGGCGGCGTCGGCCATATCGGCCCTTAACTCGCCGATCACCTCGCTGCGGCGCCCGGACAAGAAGCGCTCGACGCGCTTGACGTTTCGCGCGTACTCCTCGCGGCTGATCGCCCCGGCGCATACGCCCGGACCGCGTCCCACATGGTAGTCGAAACAGGGGCGCCCCTTCTGCGCGCAGATGAGCTCGAGCAAGTCGGCGTCGGCCGGGTGCTTCTCCAGCAACCGGCGGACCCGCTTCCACTCCGTGCACGAAGCCGAGCAGATCGGGGTGACCTTGCGCAGGATATCGATGGTCTCGCGTGCCGCGCGGCTGTCGGTGTAGGGTCCGAAGTAGCGCGTATCGGGCCGATGGCGCTCGCGTGTGTACTTGATCGCGGGAAACGCGTCGCCCTTCGTGATGGCGATATAGGGATAGGACTTATCGTCCTTGTAGTCGACGTTGAAATAGGGGTGGTACTGGGCGATGAGGTTGCGCTCCAAGACGAGGGCCTCGTGCTCGGTATCGACCACGATGTAGTCGAAGCTCGCCACCAGCTGCATCATGAGCGGGATCTTCTCCCGGTCATCGGACAGCGTGACGTATTGCTTCATGCGGGCGCGCAGGTTCTTGGCCTTGCCGACGTATACCACATCGCCCGCGGCGTCCTTCCAAAGATAGCAGCCGGGATCCGTGGGGACCTGGGCGACCTGCTCGACGAGGGACGGCATTCCGCCCTCCCCCGCCTCCGAGACGTGGCTGGCAGCCGCCCGCTCGTCGAACGGGGACGCCGGCAGCGAGGTACCCGGCAGCCCTCCTTTGGAAAGCGGACCCGGCATGCTAGGAAGCGCTCTTCTGGGCCGCCTCGCGGACGTCCCATACGTAGCGGCGGAACTTCTTGATCTGGTTGTAGTAGACGGCGCGCGCCAGCAGCTTGTGCTTCAGCGTGTCCGACGCATTGTGATACGGATAGCTCGCCTCGCCCGCGCTGTACATATCGAGAACCTCGCGACGCAGGTCGTCGTCGAGCACCGTCTTGCGGATGACCTTCGACGGCACGCAGGTATAGAGGAAGCGCTCGTAGGCCTCGCGGTACTCGATGCGCTCGCCCAGGATGTATTCGTCGACGAGCAGCTTCGCGATGTTGACGCCGCCGAGGGCCATATAGTAGGTGTTACGACCCGGCCTCGTGTTGACCTCGAAGAATTTATAGCGTCCGTCGCGCTCATCGTATTTGATATCGAAGTTCGCGAAACCGCGATACCCCGTTCGCTTGCAGAAGCGCTTGGCGGCATCGATGATCTCCTCGGTGCGCTCGGACAGGATGCACAGCGGATTGCCGATGAGGTGCGGGGAATGGTCCTGGACCACCACGCGGCCGCCGGAGACGACGCGCACGTCGCCCGATGCATCCGAGAACGTGGTGAGCGTCCGGATGGCATCGTCCTCGCCCGGGATGAAATCCTGCACGACCAGCTCGCGGTCGTAGCCCGCATCGCGCAGCAGGTTGAAGATGCGCGTCAGGTCCTCGGGCTCATGGACCTCGTAGATCTTCTCCTTTCCAGGGAAGGACATGAGGTCGTAGCGCGCCGAGTTCGAGGGCTTCGCGATCACGGGATAGGTGAACACGCCGGCGTCGATCTCGACCGCAGGATCGGAGCAATCGAACGTCCACGTCTTGGGATAATCGATACCGAGCTCCTCGCACAGCTCGTAGAAGCGCTCCTTCTGCGTGATCTCGTCGAGCAGCTCGAAATCGTTGTAGGGAACCGCGAACCAGCGGGAAAGCTCCTCCTTATGAGAGGAGAGCAGGCGGGCGTGCCAATCGGCGCTGCCGATCACCAGGGCGACCTTGCCCTGCTGCTTCAGCTTCTCCCCCAAACGGGACAGGAGCTCCACGATGGCTTCCTCGCCCTCCCCCATCTCGGGGCAGATGCGGTAGTCGACGTAGCGGCTCGACGACGTCACCTGAACGTCGACGGCGGACAGGACCATGGTCTTGATGGCGTAGGCGTCGTGGAAGCAACGCGCCAGCGAATAGGCGAAGATCTCGCCGCCTAAAACGATGGGGACGAAACGAGACGCGATCTCATCGCGGGACAAAAGGGGCAAAGTCGCCATTGCTATTCCTCTCTGTTCTTCGCCTCGCGCATCGCGTCGCGCACGGCCTTCACCTTGAGCAGCGCGCCGTAGAAGCCGCGCTTGATGGGCACGTCGCGATCGGGCGCGATGCAGCGCTCGCCGTCCTTGGCGAATTTGGTCTTGAAGGTATTGAGGCTCTTGGTCGCAGGCTGGAAATCGCTACCGATCCCCATCTGGTCGTATTCCGTGCACCCCATGCGGGAAAGCTCGCAGCACTCGAAGTAGATCAGACGGTCCGTGGCCAGCGCGCGGGCGGAACCCGACCGCGAGGCACCGTAGTAGCGCGTGGCATGCGTGCCCGAGATCGTGGTGAGGGTCCAGGTGATGACCTTTCCATCGAGCCTGCCGGCGAACAAGCGGCAGTGCTCAGGACCGAGGATGCGCAGCATGTTCCGGTATTCCTCGCACGGCGCCGGGCTGAATCCATCGCGGGCCGCGGTCTCGACCATGACCTCATAGTACTCGTCGAAGGAAGCGGTCGCGCGCTCGGTCTCATCGGAGAAGGTCACCTGGCACTCGCGAAGCGCCTTGCGGACGTCTCGACGGCCGCGCGGCTTCATGCGGGCCAAGATCTCCTCGTCGCCGCCGGAAAGGTCGATCACCACCGTCATATCGTAGGGCAGCGTGGACAGGCAGGGGTTGGTGCACGGCAGCTCGTGCTTGACGGCGAGGCGGGCGAAGACCTGGCGCTTGTCCTCCTTGCGCACGAACGCGGCGAGCGCCTCCATAGCAGCCTGCTCCTCCTGAGCCGACGGCTCGTGCGCCCAGACCGGCGCGTGGTGCGCGCGCAGATAGCGGTATCCGTGCGTCTCATATTGAACGAACGAGGCCGCGGCGACGATGCCGCCCCCATCCTGAAACGCGACGTATCCCCAGGGAGAACGGCCGGGGATCGTCGATTCGAACTCCTGCCATACGGGCAGCTGCTCCACGGGCACCACGGTGCCGAGCGCCGCCAACGCGGCTTCGTACTCCTCGCGCGAGAGCTTCTTTACCTGCATGCCTGTTCCCCGTTCCGCTCTTTCGTCTGATGTCACGACCCCTCATCTTAAACCCCGCGCCCGCTCCGTAGGCGGCGCGGCGAGGGACTCTATGAAGAGACCACGCTCCGAACGGCCTCGCACACGCGGCGCGCGCCCGCGACATCGATATTCGTAGGCAGCGTCGCCACGCAGGAGACGAAGCGGTCGTTGGCGGCGAGTCCGGAGCGGTCCGCGGGAACATGGTAGGCCGCCTCGTCGAGAACGCCGGGCGTGAGCTCGGGGCGATACCACGCGGACGTGAAGTAGCCCGCGCTGCAGACCGCCTCGATCACGCGGTCGGCAAGTTCGGTTCCCTCCACAAGCAGCGGGAACTTCAGCAAGGGTTGAACGTCGCCCGAGACGGCGGCAGCAGGAATCGCGACGCCCGGCAAGCCGGGGAGCTCGGAGCGATAGACCGCGGTCACGGCGGCGCGGGAGTCCTCGACGCGACCCAGGCCCTCGAGCGCCACGAGCACCTTCTCGCACACGAAGCGCGAGGGACGCAGGGGCCTGTACGGCAACCCGCCGCGTCGTTCCTCATCCGATACCGCGGGATCGAACAGGCCCGCCGAGGACAAGCCGCGGCGCAGCGCGCGCGCGACGGGGCGCGGAAGATGGCCGAAGACGCGGAGCTGGAAGCGATTCATCCGAGCGAGGAGCGCGAGGTGGAACCCTGCGACCGGCAGGGAGCCGAGACGCGACGCGACCTCCGCCGCGACGTCGGCGAACGGGGAGGCGGGATTGACCCACACCGCACCGCCGTACAGCGTGTCGAGCACCTTCTCGATGCCGAACGAGTGGATCGAGATATCCGCCAGCGGGTGCCCTTCCTCGTCGAGCGCCATACGGCCCACGCAATGGGCGCAGTCCTCGATGACCAGCGCGCCCGCGGCATGGGCCCGGGCGGCGAGCTCGCGCGAGGTCGCCTCGTCGACGATGCCGTAGGTATGCTGGAGCACCACGGCGCGCACGCATTCATCGAGCTCGAGGGCGCGCGGATCGAGCGCGGCCGTATCGACCGAGATATCGCAGTAGCGCGGCACCAGCCCCGCAGCCAGGATGGGATCGACCGCGGTGCAGCAGGTGAGCAGCTGCGTCACGACGAACCCCTCGCCCCTGAGCTCGCGAATGACGTCGAAGGCGACGCGCATGCCGTAGCGCGCCTTGAAAACGCAGTACCAATCGGACTCGGCGGTCCCCGTGCGGCGCGCCAGCAATCCGGAGATGCGCTGCTCGAGGTTCTTGCCCGCCGCGCGGTCGAATGTTGCCATGAAGACGTCCTTTCTAACCGCCCGCGCGCTAGCGAGCGCGAGCCGGGATGAACCGGGCGACGATGCTGTTGAGGAACGAGGCCTCGGGGATGCGCAGCAACGCGGCGACGCCGAACGTCACCAAGAGGGCGGGCACGCCGCCGGCGATCGCATAGATCATCGACTGCATCATGCCGCCGGAAAGCGGTGCGACGAACGTCGTCAACGCCCACAGGATCGCCGCGCCCACCAGCGCCCCGGCGCCGCCCAGCGCGAGCGCGCGGGCCCCCGCGACCAGAATCGAGCGGAATCCGATATGGCCCAGTTCGCGTCGCAGGATGAAGAACGTCACCAGATCGATGGAGACGAAGAAGAACGTAGAGCTGAAGCCGACGACGTTAAAGCCGTAGACGGGCGTGAACACCAGGCAGATCACGATCTGGATGGCACCGGCGACGCATTCGGCGATCGCGAACAGATACATCTTGCGTAGCGAGGAGCACGCCTTCTGAAGGTAGGTGCAGACACCGTATCCAGGCAGCGAGATCGACAGCCAGATCAGGTAATCGGAAAGCTCCGCGACCGCCTGCCCGTCCATACGCGAGCTGCTGAGCATGCCTGCGAGGCACGGGGCGAAGACCATGAGGTACATGGCGAACGGGATGAGAAGGAACAAGATCTTCCCCGATCCGTCGGTGATCCCCTTTACGTACGCTTTCATGTTTCCGCTCGCCACGAACGAGGACAGCTCCGTGAACATGGCCGTGGTGATGGGAATCGCGAACACCGAGTACGGGAGCATGTACCAGATGCGAGCGTAGTACGTGATGGACGCGCCGTCGGGATTCACCGAAAGCGAGCAACTGCTCTGGACCGACGTGGTGGCGAAGGAGACGAGGGTCACGATGAGCGTGGGGATGCCGATGGAGAGCGTCTCGCGAATGCACGGGTCATGCAAGTCGATGCGGAACCGCAGGCGCACGCCGTGCTTGCGCAGAGCCGGTATCTGAACCGCCACCTGCGAGAACACGCCCAACGGGCTGCCGATCGCCAGGGTCAGGATCGCCAGCTCCTGCTGGCCGGAATCGACCAGGAAACCGTAGAGGAAGAACGACGCGGTGGTGATGATGTTGTTGACGACGGGCGCGGCGGTGCTCCAGAAGTAGTCGCGCTCGGCATTCAGCACGCTCGAGATGACCGACGAGAGCGCGTAGAGCACGATCGATATCGCGAAGAAACGGAAGAAGTAGACCGACAGGTCGCGATCGAACTCGGCGCTCGCGTTGAACGATTGGGTCCAGATGATCTCGCTCGCGAAGATGAACGAGATGATCGCGAGGATCGACATGAGCAGCGTCACGAGCGAAAGCAGGTTGGAGGCATACGCGCTGGCCCCCTCGCGGCCCGCCCGGCGCTTCACGGACACGTATACGGGAAGGAACGCGGTGACGAGCATGCCGCCCATCACGAGCTCGTAGAGCGCGTTGGGCATGCCGTTGGCAACCGTGAACGCGCTCGCGGTGATGGAGGCGCCCAAGCCGTAGGCCTGCGCCCAGGTGCGGAAGAACCCGGTGATACGGCTGATGATCACGAGGCCGCTCATGAGGGCTGCGGACTTGCCGACCGCGTCGGCGTCGATGGCCTCCTCTTCGAGCGCGGCGTCATCCGACGGGCCCTCCTCGATGTCGACGACGGCTTGGCCGGCCGTCGCGATAGCCCCTCCCCGCGGCGAAGCGGGGGTGGCGAAGTGCTTGCCGTACGGCCGCTCCACCCCATCGTAATCCCGATGCGCCATCTACTGCTCCTCCCTGCAAAGCGGGGCCGTCCTCGCCCCCGTGAATTCGATTAGATCGCGCGGCGACAGCTTCAACTGGATGCCGCGCTTGCCCCCCGAGATGAAGATCTCGTCAAACCGCATGCAGCTCTCGTCGATAAGCGTGGGGAACCGCTTCTTCATACCGACGGGCGAACAGCCGCCGCGCATGTATCCGGTCGTGGAGACCAGGTCCTTTACATGCATCATCGAAAGCGACTTGGCTCCCGCCTCCCGTGCGGCGGCCTTCAGATCGAGCTCTCGGGCGACGGGAATGCAGCAGACCACGTGCTCGCCAGCGGGCGAAACCGTTACGAGCGTCTTAAACCCCTGGCCGGGATCTTCTCCCAGCTGCTCGGACACATGGATGCCCGAAAGGTCGCTTTCATCCACTTCGTAGGTGAGAACGGAAAACGCGATGCCGGCCCGTTCGAGCTCGCGCATCGCATTCGTCTTGGGTATTTTCGCTTTTCCCGCCATATAACCAGCTTTCCGCGGTGTCGTTGCCGGTGGCCGCCGGCGAGGTGAGCGTCCCGCTACCAGACACGAGACAACAAAAAACCGGCGACGACGCTGCACGCCGTCGCCGGAACAAAAGCCGAACGGCCGTCGGGCGACGCCGCCGGGATGAAATAAAGCTAGACGATGGGGCCGCCGCCAATGAAGCCGCCGATGTAGTCGAGGTCGCGCGTGCCCACGCCGGCGCCGGGGATGGAGTCGATCATCTGATCGTTGCCGATGTAGATTCCGACGTGACCCGGCGTGCGCCCGGCATGGCGGAAGAAGACGAGGTCGCCATAGGCGAGCTTGCTCCTATCGGTGGTGAGGTTCGAGCCGACGGCCGCATAAAGGCTCTCGGGGCTGTTCGAGTTGGTACCCAGCCCAAGGGCGTAATCGATGACGCCGGAGCACGTGAACCATGAGGTATTGGGGTCGCCGGTCCATTTGTAACCCGAATAGGAATAACCGGAGCCGATGATGCCCCATGCACGGTTGACCATGGTCCGCGCGGCGCTGGACGTCGTATGGCTGCCGCCACCGGTGCTGCCGCTGCCCGTGCTGCCGCTGCCGGTGCTGCCGCCACCGGTGCTTCCGCTGCCGGTGTTTCCGCTGCCGCTGCCGGTGCCGGTGCTACCACCCGTGCTGCCGCCACCCGTGTTGCCGCCCTGGCTGGAACCGCCGGAGCCGCTCTGGGAAGACCCGCCGCCCGAGCTGTTCGATCCGCCCTGCTGCGCCTGCTGCTGGGCTTCGAGCTCGGCCTTCTTGCGGGCCTCCTCGGCCTCTTGGCGGGCTTTCTCGCGAGCAGCTTCCTGCTCCTCGCGAATCTTCGCCTTCACTTCATCCGACAGCTGGTTGTAGTACGCCTGGGCATCCGAAGCTGCGGCAGATGCCGCATCGGCCTTCACCTTCTGCTCGGCGACAAGCTTCTCCTGCTTGTCCCTATCCGCCTCAAGCGAGGCCTTCTTCTCGGCAAGAGACTGCTGGAGCTCCTTCGACCGGGAAATCACACCCTGCTGATGCTCGGCCGCCTTGTCGGCATAGCGCATGCTCGACACAAGGCTGTCGAAGCTATCGGCGTTGAACAGCAAGCTGAAGAGATTGAGGGAACCGCCCTTGTATTGGTTGGTGGCAAGGACGCCGAGCTCCTTTTGGAGTTCGGCGAGCTGCGCCTGCTCCTCTTCTATCTCGGCTTCGGTCTGAACGATGCTCTCTTTGGTGGCCTCGAGATCGGACTGGACGCTATGCAGGTCATAGCCGGCCTGCTCTGCTTGCGAATACAGCTTGTTCAGCTGCTCCGACGCGGCATCGAGCTGCTGCTGGAGCTCGGCCGAGGTAACACCGTATGCATTCATGGGCACGCCGGCGAGGCCGAGTCCCAAGACCATGGCGAAGGTGGCTGTCGGAATGGCAACGTGGCTGCGTTTAAAGTGTGCCATCTTGTACAAACATCTCCTAACGTAAGCGCCCCGCACGCGCCACGGCGCGCTTGGGACACGTCGGGTTCGCATGAGCGAACGTTGGACGTCGCTTCATTCTAGCAGCACGCCTCCAGATGTCGGCACCTTTCATCCCCCCTCCACACGCACGACGGGCACCACATGGAACCGATACGGCTCGCACCCCCTCCGCAACGCGAAATGGAAGGGCTTCGCAGCCTGAACCGAGCACGCCTTTGATTGGCGCTCGAGACCGTACTCCGATTACGGGCCCGCCGCATGCCGAGAACATGTTTGCACCGTCCCCCTATCGGGCATAATGCATCCAGGTTACGCACGAGGCTCGCGCCTCGACTTCATTGAAAGGAGCAAGCATGCTACTCGAAGGTAAAAAGGCCGTCATCACCGGCGGCACCCGTGGTATCGGCTTCGCGATCGCCAAGCGCTTCATCGAGGAGGGGGCTTCCGTAACCGTTTTCGGATCTCGCCAGCAAACCGCCGATGACGCCGTCGCCAAGATGCTCGAGCTTCACCCCGATGCAAAGATCTGGGGACGCACCTGCGACCTGACTTCCCTCGATGCCGTGACCGAGGCGTTCAAGGCGGCAGCCGAGGATATGGGCGGCCTCGACACCGTCGTCAACAACGCCGGCATCTCCCAGTCCACCCCGCTGCTCGACTACACGGCCGATGAATGGCAGAAGGTCATGGACCTCAACGTGACCGCGGTATTCAACGGCTGCCGCGCGGGCGCCCAGATCATGATCGAAGCGGGCCACGGCGGCACCATCAGCACCACCAGCTCCATGGTCTCCAAGTACGGCCAGCCCAGCGGCTGCGGCTATCCGACCTCCAAGTACGCGGTCAACGGCCTCACGCAGTGCCTCTCGCGCGAGCTCGCCCCGAAGGGCATCCGCGTCAACGCCGTCGCCCCGGGTATCACCAAGACCGACATGGTCGCCGCGCTGCCCGAGAAGATGATCGCCCCGCTGATCGCCACCATCCCGCTGGGCCGCATCGGCGAGCCGGAGGATGTTGCCAACGCATTCGTCTACCTGGCGAGCGACATGGCCTCCTACGTCACGGGCGCGGTCATCCCCGTCGACGGAGCGGCGCGCTCCTAGCGCGTCGTGGAACGGCTGCAGTCGTGCCTTATCTCACTCATCGAGACCCAGGGCTCGGGACGCCTTCTTGTCCGGCATTCGGCGTCCTTACATGAAGCGACTCGATCCCCATCGATGCAAACGAGCGGCCTCGGCATACAGCCGGGGCCGCTCTCTTATCGGGCCGTTCCACATACCGTCCAGCGCGCTTCGCACCCCGGTCCGCTCGCTCTCGACAACGACTCTGCCGCTCTCTCGAAGAGGCGCGTTTGACCGTGTCGACCCCTCATCTCACGGATAGCAGGATGACCGTCATCGACAACCTTGAGGTAACCGGTTCTCGACCCGTGGTCGAATCACTGCTGGCGTTCTCGGTCGCGCTCGAGGATGGGAGCGAGGAAGCGGCCGGTATAGCTCTTGGGACAAGCCACGACCTGCTCGGGCGTCCCCGACACAACGACCGTTCCGCCCCCGCTGCCCCCCTCGGGACCCATGTCGATCAATCGGTCCGCAACCTTGATGACATCGAGGTTGTGCTCGATGACCAGCACGGTATTACCGGCGTCGACGAGGCGCTGCAGCACGTCGAGGAGCTGTCGAACGTCCTCGAAATGAAGACCGGTCGTAGGTTCGTCCAGGATGTAGAAGGTTTTACCCGTCTGGCGGCGGTGCAGCTCCTTGGCAAGCTTCACGCGCTGCGCCTCGCCGCCCGACAACGTGGTCGCAGGCTGGCCCAGGCGAACATACCCCAGGCCAACGTCATAGAGGGTCTGAAGCTTGCGCTTGATCTGGGGGATGTTCCCGAAAAACGCGAGCGCTTCGGTCACGCTCATATCGAGAACGTCCGAAATGCTCTTACCGCGATAGGTTACCTCGAGCGTCTCGCGGTTGTAGCGCTTTCCCCCGCACACCTCGCATGGTACGTAGATATCGGGAAGGAAATGCATCTCGATCTTGATCTGGCCATCGCCCTTGCACGCTTCGCACCGGCCGCCGGGCACGTTGAAGGAGAAGCGCCCGGGAGCGTAGCCGCGCGCCTTGGATTCCGGAACGCTGGCGAACAGCGAGCGCAGGTCGTCCCACAAACCGATATACGTCGCCGGGTTCGAACGGGGCGTCCTGCCGATAGGAGACTGGTCGATATCGATGACCTTGTCGATCTGGTCGACGCCCTCGAGCTTCTTGTACGGACCGACCACGCGCGTCGAATGGTGGACGGCGTTGGTAAGCGCCGGCGCGATCGTATCGGTCACGAGCGAGCTCTTGCCCGACCCGGACACGCCGGTAACGACCGTGAGCGTACCGAACTCGATCTTCGCCGTGACGTTCTTCAGGTTGTTCGCCCTCGCACCTGTGATCTTGAGCGCACCGCGACCCGGCTTGCGCCTGGCCTCGGGCACGCGGATCATACGGCGTCCCGTGAGGTAAGCGCCCGTCAGAGACTCCTCGCACGCCATGATCTGCTCGGGCGTTCCCGCGCATACCACGTCGCCGCCGTTCTCGCCCGCACCGGGACCCATGTCGATCACGAAATCAGCCGCGCGAATGGTGTCCTCATCGTGCTCGACGACGATCACGGTGTTCCCGATGTCCCGCAGGCGCTCCAGCGTCGCGATCAGTCGCTCGTTATCGCGCTGATGCAATCCGATCGACGGCTCATCGAGGATGTAGAGAACGCCCATGAGGCCGGCGCCGATCTGGGTGGCCAGGCGAATGCGCTGCGCCTCTCCGCCCGATAGCGTCGCGGAGGCGCGATCCAAGGTCAGGTAATCGAGGCCGACATCGACCAGGAAGCGCAGGCGCTCGAGAATCTCCTTGACGATGCGACCGCCGATGAAGCTCTGGCGCTCATCGAGCTCCAGGGACTCGAAAAACGCCAAAGACTCGCGGCACGACATGCAGCAGACGTCGTAGATCGACTTCCCGCCCACGGTGACGGCCAGCATCTCCGGCCGAAGCCTCGCGCCATGGCACGAGGTGCAGGGCTCCTCGCGGATATAGCGCTCGAGCCTGGCCTTCGTGTTCTCGTTCGTGGTCTCGATATAGCGTTCGTACAGGATGTTGCGCACGCCCGAGTACTTCGTATCCCAACAGGTATCGCGACCATCCTGCGTGTGGTAGTCGACGCGCATCTTCTTGTCGCCGAGGCCGTCGAGGAAGATGCGGCGCACGCGCGCCGGCAAGTCCTTCCACGGCGTAGCGGGATCCACGCCGAGATGCTGGCAGAGCGCGCGGAAGATCTGCGGATAGTAGTTCGATTTACCGAAGAAGCTACCGAAGACGCCCTCCCCGATCGAGAGGCCGGGATCCTCGATCAGCGCCTCGGCATCGACGACCTTCTTGAAACCCAAGCCGTCGCACTCGGGGCAGGCGCCGTAGGGAGCGTTGAAGGAGAAGTCGCGCGGCTGGAGGTCATCGATGGAGTGGCCGTGCTCGGGGCACGCGAGCGCAAGCGAATACGAGAGCAGGTCGCCTTCGGCACCCTCCGGCGCGTCGCGCTCCGGAAGGAGGTACACGCTCACGTTGCCATGGGCCAGGCGCGTTGCCTGCTCGACCGCCTCCGCGATGCGCCCCAGGCCGTTCTCGCGGATGACGATGCGGTCGACGACGACCTCGATCGTATGCTTGAACTTCTTGTCGAGCTCGATCTCCTCGTCGAGCGAGCGGACCTCCCCGTCGATCCGCACGCGGGAGAAGCCCTCCGCGCGCAGGTCGACCAACAGCTTGGTGAACTCGCCCTTCCTGCCGACGACCACGGGCGCGAGCACGAACGCGCGCCTGCCGGCGCCGTGTTCCAAGATCTTGTCCGCCACCTGGTCGGTCGTCTGGCGCTCGATGACGCGTCCGCACTCCGGACAGTGCGGCGTGCCGATGCGGGCGAACAGCAGGCGCAGGTAATCGTAGATCTCCGTAACCGTGCCCACCGTGGACCGGGGATTCTTCGACGTCGTCTTCTGGTCGATGGAGACGGCCGGCGACAGGCCGTCGATCGAATCGAGATCGGGCTTGTCCATCTGGCCGAGGAACTGGCGCGCGTAGCTCGAGAGGCTCTCGACGTAGCGGCGCTGCCCTTCCGCGTAGATGGTATCGAATGCGAGGCTCGACTTGCCCGAACCCGACAAGCCCGTAATCACCACGAGCTCATCGCGCGGGATCTCTACATCGATATCTCGTAAGTTGTGCTCGCGGGCTCCGCGAATTGTGATTGAGGTGTCAGACATAGCGATGCTCCCTGAAGCATATGAGGTTCGTGGCATCCCATAGTAACGCAAGCGTTCGCCAAAAGCACGAACATTTGTACGTATCATATGCTCCCCACGAACGCTCGCGGCCGCGGGGCGCCGGGGGTACAATGGACGGCGTACAAACCGGATGCAATCGAAAGGATCGTCCATGGGTTGCGAACACGCTCAAGCTGCCGGCGGCCAGACCGCGCCGCAGCAATTCGAAGAAAACAACCTCTCCGAGGTGAAGCACGTCATAGCCGTGCTGTCGGGCAAAGGCGGCGTCGGCAAGTCCCTCGTCACGGGCTCCCTCGCCATCGAGCTCGCGCGCGCGGGCAACAAGGTGGGCATCCTCGACGCCGATATCACCGGCCCCTCGATTCCGAAGATGTTCGGCATGAGCGGGCGCCGCGCCCACGGCATCGGGAACCTGCTGCTTCCCGAGATCTCGACCCATGGCGTCAAAGTCATGTCGAGCAACCTCCTGCTCGCCAACGAGACCGACCCGGTGCTCTGGCGCGGCCCCGTCATCGCCGGCGCCATCCGCCAGTTCTGGAGCGAGACGTCGTGGGGCCCGCTCGACTACCTGCTGGTGGACATGCCCCCGGGCACCGGCGACGTCGCGCTCACCGTGTTCCAGTCCCTGCCCGTCGACGGCATCGTCGTGGTCACGAGCCCGCAGGATCTCGTCAGCATGATCGTCGCGAAGGCCGTCAACATGGCCGACAAGATGGACGTGCCCGTGCTCGGCGTCGTCGAGAACATGAGCTACGTCGAATGCCCCGATTGCGGCAAGAAGATCGAGGTCTTCGGAACGAGCCATCTGGACGAGGTGGCGGCGCAATACGGCGTCGACGTCCTCGGGCGCCTCCCCATCGATCCCAAGCTCGCCGCCATGTGCGACGCCGGCACGCTGGAGGAGGGCCTGCCCGCCGGCATGCTCCCCGACGCCATCGAGGGCATCCGCGTGACCGCCGAGCTCGTCGACGCCAAGCGCGCGCTCGCGGGCGATGAGGGATGCGCATGCGATCGGGACTGCAGCTGCGATGAGTGCGACTGCGACGGTTGCGCCTCCTCGAGGAAATCCGAGTAGCCATGGACCAGCGACCCGTCTTTTGCGACGTTCTCATCATCGGCGGCGGAGCCTCGGGGCTCGCCGCCGCCATAGCCGCCGCGAAGACGGGTGCGCGCACCTGCATCGTTGAGCGGGACGTTACCTGCGGTCTCGGCATACTCGCCACGGGCAACGGCAGGTGCAACCTCTCGAACGAGCGGCTCGACCCCCGTCGGTTCCATCATCCCGACGCGGCCCGCGGCGTATTCGGTGCCGATGCGGAGGCGCGCATCGGCTCGTTCTGCGACGATCTCGGACTTATGTCCTGCTCGATAGACGGGCGCATCTACCCCGTCACCCGTCGCGCCGAAAGCGTGCGAGACTGCCTGCTCGCCGCCTGCAGGCGCCTCGGCGTCGCCATGCGCTGCGGGACCAGGGTCCTGCGCGCGGCGCAGGGACGCGAAGGAGGTTGGGAGCTTGTCCTGGAAGGACCCGTCCGCCCCCGGGGCATCGCGCCCCGGGAGGACGACCGCGCATCGCTGCGAAAGGCGCGCAAGGCCCTCGCAGCGGCGGAGCTCGCGCGCACGGAGCTCCGCGCGCGGGGCGTGGTCATCGCCGTCGGAGGCGCCTCGAGCGAGATATGCTCGCTCTTCGGTATCCCGCATCTTGATGAGGAACCCGTGCTCTGCCCCATCGCCGCCTCCCTGCTCGATCCGAGCGGTCGCGTGCTGCGCGGCGACACCTCCCCCCTCGCCTCCCTCGACGGGATTCGCCTGGATGGCGTCCTCGCGCTCAAGCGCGGCGGCGCGGCCATCGCCTACGAGGAGGGCGAGGTCCTCATGCGCCCCTACGGCGTATCGGGCATCGCCGCATTCAACCTCTCCAGGCGCTGCCGGCCCAAAGACCGCATCGAACTCGACCTGTTCCCCGCCCTCTCCGGCCCCCAGCTCCTCCAAAAGCTCGAGCATCGCGCCGCATCCATCGGCGCTTGGTCGGGCGATCCGGCGTGGTTCGACGGCGTGCTTCCCAGACCGCTCGCCCGCCTCATCGCCTCCTCGGTACGGGACCGCGTCGACCCCCTGCCGGCTGCGGCGCAGCTCATGCAGCACCTGTCCTTCGAAGTCGAGGGGACCTGCGAACACCAGCAGGCGCAGGTGAGGCGGGGCGGCATCCCGCTGGGGTCCGTCGCTCTGGAGACGCTGGCCGCGCGCGATCGCACCGGGCTGTACGCCTGCGGGGAGGCGCTCGACCAGGATGCGGATTGCGGGGGATACAACCTCGCCTGGGCCTGGCTGACGGGGTCTCGTGCAGGAGACTCCGCCGGCCGCCTGGCGGCGACGAACGGCGCGCCCGAACGCCACGATACATAGCGGCCCGCCCATACCGCCGGTTTCCACATCCGGCGCCGCGGACGCACACGAACGATGAAGGAGTCACCGTGATAGAGATCACCGAGATCAGAATCGCCCTCGATGACGGCGCATCCGAAGAGAAAGCGCTCGCATCGGGCATGCGCGAAGCGTGCCGCCTGCTCTCGATCGCCCAGGGGGATATCGAGAACGCCGGGATCCACCGCCTCTCGGTCGACGCCCGCAAGAAACGCGACGTCCACTTCACCGCGACCATTCGGCTCTCGCTCGCCTCCGAAGCCGATGAAGCCGCCGCGCTGCGCAACATTCCCGAGAACGCCGGTCGCCGCATCCGCGCCATACAACCCGAGCAACCGTCCTTCCCCGCGCCCCTGGGCAAGAACGGCGTCCCGAAGCACCGCCCCGTCGTCGTGGGCGCAGGCTGCGCCGGTCTGTTCGCAGCGCTCACGCTGGCCGAGGCAGGCCTGCAGCCCCTGTTGATCGAACGGGGCGACGACGCGACGAAGCGCACCGACGCGGTCCGCCGGCTCAACGAGACCGGAAAGCTCGATCCGGAATCCAATATCCAGTTCGGCCTCGGTGGAGCGGGAACGTTCTCGGACGGCAAGCTCAACACGGGCACGAAGAACCCCGACCATCGCCTCATCCTCGAGACGCTTGTAGCAGCCGGCGCCCCGCGCGAGATCCTCTGGGATGCCAAACCGCACATCGGATCGGATATCCTGCCCGCCGTGGTGACCTCGATCGTCGATCGCATCCGAGCATGCGGAGGCGAGATCCGATTCCGCACGAAGCTCGTCGACATCGAGCGGAAGCCGGATGGCGCCGTCGCCGGCATCTCAACGGCATGCGATGGACGCGAGGAGCATATCGCCTGCGACCACCTCGTCCTCGCCTGCGGCCATTCGGCGCGCGACGTCTTCGAGCTGCTGCACCGGCGCGGATTCGCCATGGCGCGCAAGACCTTCGCCATGGGAGCGCGCATCGAACACCTGCAAGAGCGGATCGATCGAGCGCAATACGGCCCCTCCGCAGGCCATCCCGCCCTTGGCGCCGCCCCCTACAAGCTCGTCTCGCACGCACCGAACGGGCGCAGCCTGTTCAGCTTCTGCATGTGCCCCGGTGGCGAGGTGGTCGCGGCGGCATCCGAGCCGGGAGGCGTGGTGACCAACGGCGCCAGCCTGCACGCCCGCTCCGGACGCAACGCCAACGCGGCGCTGCTCGTCAACGTCACGCCGAAGGACCTGCCCGGTGACGACGTCCTCGCCGGTATCGAGCTCCAACGGGAATGCGAGCGCGCGGCCTTCGAGCTGGGCGGCGGCGATTACCGGGCACCTGCGCAGCTGGTGGGGGACTTCCTCATCGGCATCCCCAGCACCTGCGGCGGCAGCGTCGCGCCCACCTATCCGCGCGGCGTGACCTGGACCGCCATCGGGCTGGTCCTCCCCGCCTACGTTAGCGATACGCTGCGCCTGGGCCTGCCCGAGCTCGCTCGGCACCTCAAGGGCTTCGATGACGAAGAAGCCGTCCTCACCGGCGTGGAGACGCGCTCGAGCGCGCCCGTAACCGTCCTGAGGGACAAGACCTGCCATGCCCAGGGCGCCCCCGGCCTCTATCCAAGCGGAGAGGGCGCCGGTTACGCAGGCGGCATCATGAGCGCTGCGACCGACGGCATCCGCTGCGCCCGCGCGCTGATCGCGGACCTATCGTAGCCCCCTACCTCCGCGGCTACGCCGCCGCAGGCGAGCAAGCCATCGACCGGACGGCTGCAGCCAACCGACCCGAAACACGAACCGCCCCCGTGCCGCGGACGCCTCAACGCGAGTCCGAAGCACGGGGGCGGTTTCCCAGCCGAATCATTCAGTCGAAAACGCCGGCGGAAGGATCGAAGACCTCGAGCGGCGTGAACCCCGTCCTCGATTCATAACCGATCTCGACGATACGCCCCTCGTCCACTGGAAAGGCAAACGCCGCCGCCTCGTCACCGGAGTCAAGCAGGATCTGCTCGCACACCCGCTTATGGGTCACGGCGAGCACGCATTCATGGCAGGGCCGCTCCATGATGGACCGGATCGAGTCCGTCACGCGCGCGCGAAACGCGGCTATGGACTCCCCGCCGAAGGGGACATAGAAGTCGTCCGGCATGACGGGAAGGTCGAGGTCCCGCGTCAAGCCCTCGAACGAGCCGAAGCACCGATCCTTCAATCCCTTGTCGCGCTTGTAGGGCATGCCGGGGACCGCGAGCTCGGCGGTATCGCATGCCCGCTCGGAGCAGCTGGCGTATACGTGGTCGAACTCGAGGTCGCGCTCGATGAACCAGACCGCCGCCCGACGCGCCTGCTCGACGCCTGCGGCGGTAAGGGGAGAGTCGCACCATCCCTCTTTGCGCCCCAAGACATCAAACAGCGTCTCTCCGTGGCAAAGAAGATAGAGCCTGGACATATGATTCCCACACCAGCGCTACGCCGCGCTCTCGGCCTTCGCATTCCGGCGGAACGGGCAGGAGCCCTTGACCGGCTCGACGCCGCTCAGGACGATGGCTCCGTACACGAAGCCCCAGCCGGCGAGGAACAACTCGAGGCAGGAGAGCGCGACGGAGGCGCCCTCGCCCGCGAAGTTCATCATATTGAAGAACGAGACCGCCCAGATGGCGGCAGCGAGAACAAGCGTCACGAACCAGCGGCCGACATGCTTGCGGTCCATCTCAAGAGCGATGAACATCACGTAGAACGCCAGGAAGATGCCGACGAACGCATACGTGAGCGAGAACACCTTGATATCGTACGGGAAGAACAGCTCCCAGAAGCCGCCGACGAACATGAGGGCGCCCAGGACGGGCTCGGTCCAACCGAGCACCCAGGTGGACGTCGACACGAACGAGGCGATGAAGGTCGCAGCGCCCAGGACGATGCCGATCCAGGGCAGCATCTCGAGCAAGCCGGCAAGACCGTTGTGCGGCGTGATCATGAACATGCCGAGACCGCCCTCAACAGGCGTGACATACATGTAGATCGCGAACAGGAAGCAGAATGCGGCCATGATGACCAGGTTCCACTTAACCGCGAGCAGCTTCTTTCCCATATCCTCTAGCATCTCGACCCCTTATTCACATCCGTAGGTCCTCTGCGGCGCGCACCGCACTTCGTACATCTGCAACAGTATACACCCTAGCCCGGCAGGAACCATGCGCCCAGCGCGCGATGAACAACGTTCATTGAGCAGGCTCCTCCCGATATCGACCTTATGCTTCAAGGGAGACGCGTCAACAACATCTGGTAGCGCGCGCCTTCGCGCGACCTGCTATGCGAAAGGCCATCCCGAGCCATGCAAGCAGATGGGGAGCGCGCACCGAAGCCGCGCCCGCAAGGGCTCACGCCTCGTCTCGCCGAACAGAGATCCAGCAAGCTCCCTAGCGTTTGCCGAAGCGCGCGCCCTTGCGCACGCGGCCGCTCGCGAAAGCGGAGCCCTTGCGGGCATCGCGGCGCAGGCGCTCGATGACATCGTCCTCGCTCGCGCCCTCGGCGAGCGCCCGCAGGTGGACGACTGCATCGCGCAGGCGCGCGGCCTCCTCGAAATCCATCGCCTCGGACGCGGCGCGCATGTCGTCCTCCATCTGCTGGATGACGCGCTGGAGCTCCTCGGGCGGCAGCTCGGCGAGCTCCTCCGCCAACCGCTGTCCCGTCGAAGCCGAGGACGCGGGCGCGGCGTCCGCCCCATCCTCCCCTGCCGGCGTGAAGAACTCGCCGTGACCGAGCGAGTCGCCCCGGCTTCGATCGCGCTTGCCCACCGTCTCGGCCGCCTCGGAGATGAAGCTCGAGATGTCGCTGATCGCCTTGCGCACCGTGCGCGGCTCGATCCCATGGTCCTCGTTGTACTTCATCTGGATGGCGCGGCGGCGCGAGGTCTCGTCGATCGCCTCGCGCATCGAATCGGTGATGGTGTCCGCATACATGATGACCTCGCCCTCGGCGTTGCGCGCCGCGCGGCCGATGGTCTGGATGAGCGACCGGCGGTTGCGCAGGAAGCCCTCCTTGTCGGCATCGAGGATCGCGACGAGCGACACCTCGGGCAGGTCGAGACCCTCGCGCAGCAGGTTGATTCCCACCAAAACGTCGATCTTGCCCTCGCGCAGGCTTCGCAAAATCTCGACGCGGTCGAGCGTAGCGGTGTCGGAGTGCATGTAGTTAACGTGCACGCCAGCGTCGAGCAGGTGGTCGGTCAGGTCCTCGGCCATGCGCTTGGTAAGCGTGGTCACCAGCACGCGCTCGTGGCGCGCGGTGCGCTCGCGGATCTCGTCCAGCAGGTCGTCGATCTGCCCGCGCACGGGGCGCACGTCGATCTTGGGGTCGAGCAGGCCCGTGGGGCGGATGATCTGCTCCACGTTGTTCTGGCTCACGCGCAGCTCGTAATCGCCCGGGGTGGCCGACACGTAGATGAACTGCGGGATGCGCGCCTCGAACTCGTCGTAGCGCAGCGGGCGGTTGTCCAGCGCGCTGGGCAGGCGGAAGCCGTGCTCGACCAGCGTGACCTTGCGCGACCGGTCGCCCTCGTGCATGCCGCGGATCTGCGGCACGGTGACATGGCTCTCGTCGATGATGCAGAGCATGTCCTTGGGGAAGTAGTCGATGAGCGTGAACGGCGGCTCGCCGGGCTTGCGGCCGTCGAGGTGGCGCGAGTAGTTCTCGATGCCGTTGGTGAATCCCATGGTCTCGAGCATCTCGAGGTCGTAGTCGGTGCGCTGCTGCAGGCGCTGGGCCTCGAGTAGCTTGTCGGACGCCTTGAGCTCGGCCACGCGGGCCTCGAGTTCTTCCTCGATGGTCTTCAGCGCGGCGGTGACCTTGGGTTTCTCCGTCACGTAATGGGAGGCGGGCCACACGGGGATGGCGTCGTACTCGCGCAGCATCTCGCCCGTGACCTCGTCGATCTCGGCGATGAGCTCCACCTCGTCGCCGAAGAACTCGAAGCGCAGGGGATGCTCGGCGTAGGGCGGGTAGACGTCGACGACGTCGCCGCGGACGCGGAAGCACCCGCGCGAGAGGTCGTAATCGTTGCGGTCGTACTGGATGTCGATGAGCGCGTGGATGAAGTCATCGCGCTCGAGCGGGACCTTCTTATCGATATTGGGTGCCAGGCCGGCGTAGTCCTCGGGGCTGCCGATGCCGTAGATGCACGAGACGGAGGCGACGACGATGACGTCGCGGCGGGAGAGCAGGGACGCCGTCGCCTGATGGCGCAGCATCTCCACCTCCTCGTTGATCGAGGAGTCCTTCTCGATGTAGGTGTCGGACTGCGGGACGTAGGCTTCCGGCTGGTAGTAATCGTAGTAGGAGACGAAGTAGACCACGGAGTTATGGGGGAAGAACTCCTTGAGCTCGCTGGCGAGCTGCGCGGCGAGCGTCTTGTTGGGAGCCATCACGAGCGTGGGCTTGCCGAGCGCCTCGATGGTCTTTGCCATGGTGAACGTCTTGCCGGAGCCTGTAACGCCCAGCAGCACCTGGTAGCGGTCACCGTCCTGAACGCCCTTCACGAGCGAGGCGATGGCCTGGGGCTGGTCGCCGGAGGGCTCGAAGGGCGAGACGACCTCGAACTTGGCCGGCTCCCCCAGGACGCCGAACCTGCGCAGCTCGCCGCCGACGCGCTCGACCTCGAAACTCTCCATACCGCCCGCCTCTCATCCAATGCGCCGCGCCCCCTCGCCAGGAAGGGGCCGGCGTCCCCGGTTGCGCACTATCGTACAAGTGTTCTAGCTATTTCACAAGACGGGACGCTCCGCGGACTCGCCGAGCCGCGGTGAGCGCGGACGGAGCAGCGGCGCGATAAATGCTCTAGAGAAACGCCTCGGGATAGATCTGGCGGTAGCGATCGTGCGCGTTGTTCACGCGGATGAGATAGGCCTGCGTCTCGGGGAAGGTGATCGCGTTATGCAGCACCGTGTCCTCCTGCGCCCAATCATCCACGTTGCCCATGCCCGCGTTGTAGGCCGCGATGGCCCGGTCCGTCGCCCCGTTGAAGTAGCGTATGAGATAGGACAGGTAGGCGCATCCGAACTCGATGTTCGTCGCCGGGTCCTCCAGGTTCTCAGCAGAATACGCGTCACCGTCCACGATGCCCTTGATGACCATATCCTGGGCGGTCTCGGGCATCAACTGCATCAGGCCGCGCGCGCCCTGGCTCGAACGCGCCTCCGGGTCCCACCCCGATTCGGTCTCGATCACGGCGGCGACCAGATACGGATCGACGCCGTGCGCGGCGGCCGAGGACGTGATCTCGTCCTCGTAGTGCAGGGGGTAGATGGTTGAGAACAGCAGCGCCGGCGCGTAGGAATACACCGAGGCGACGACGCCCATCAGCGCGATCGCGAGCAAGGGCACCACCCGGTACCACGCGAGAAAGCGCACGCGCGCCCTAGACATGGGCGACTCCCAGCTCCTCCAGCAGGGCATCGAGCGAGTCGAAGAGAGAGTCGTCGGCCGCGCTGTTGTCGATCGAGCGAGTCGCGAGAGCGAGCAGGCGCTCGTCCGACGGCTGGCATTCGGCACGACGGTCGAAATCATCCGCATCCATGCCGCGCTCGATAGCGCGCACACGCCGGGCCTCGAGCGGAGCCGTTATGGCGATGACCTCGTCTGCCAGCGCGAAAGCGTCCTCGAACCCCTCGGGTGCCGAGACCTCGACGACGGCGAACGGATGCTCGGGAACCATGACCGAGCAGCAGTTGGCGGGCAGCAGGCGCAGACCCAGCTGCTCGAGCACCACCGGATGGACGATGGCGTTCAGGCGCGCGGTGTCCTCGGGCGTGGCAAACGCGCGGTCGGCGAGGACGGCGCGGTCGATGCCGCCGTTGGCGTTCACGACATCCCATCCGAACTCGGCGGCGATCTCGTCGACCACGGCAGAGCCCGGCTGGTAGAGGTCCTTGGCGAGCTCATCGAGATCGATGCGCAGCGCACCGCGGCGCTCGAGGTAGCGAGCGGCCGTCGACTTGCCCGAGGCGATGTTTCCTATGAGAAAGAGCGTAATCATAGCTCCCTATCTTACGCATCGGACGACTTGCGGGCGCTTGAAGCGCGCGTCTCCGTTCGAACTCCACGGGCACGGGCGGGGCGCACGACGCCGAGCAGGCAGACCATGAGCGCAGCCAGCGCGAGGACGCCCCCGACGCATCCGATCGACCCGATGGCGCCATGGGAGACCACGACCCCTCCCAGCGCGCTGCCGATGCCGATACCCAGGTTGAAGATGCCCGAGTAGATCGACATCGCGACGGCGGAGTCGTCCTTATCGCACCAGCGGATGATCTCCGATTGGTACGCGATGCTGAACGCCGTTCCGAACAGCCCCCACACGGCGCAGGCGAGCGCGAGCGCCCCGAAAGAACCGGCCATCGGACGCAAGACCAGCAGCGGAAGCGCGACGCCGGCGCAGGAAGCGAGCATGAAGAACGTCCTCCGGCGATCGTAGTACCTGGTGAGCAGCGCGCTCCCCGCAAGTCCCGCCGCCCCGAAGACGGTGAGCAGCCCGGTGATGACATCGGGCGATAGCCCCGCCATCTGCTGCATGAACGGCTCGATGTAGCTGTAGCCGGTATAGTATCCCGACGCGAACAGGATGGTCATGGCGTAGATGCCCATGAGCACCGGGTTCTTCAAGAGGAGGGGCAGGCGGCGCAGCGTAAAGGGCTCGCCCGCGGGCATCTTGGGAAAGCAGGCGGCCAGGTACGCGGCGATGGCGAACGATACGACGCCGACCAGGCCAAACGTCATCCTCCAGCCCAGCACGAGCCCGATCGCCCTGCCCAAGGGCAACCCCAAGATCATGGCGACGGACGTACCTGTCGCGACCATGCTCACGGCAAGCGAGCCGTGCTGCGGAGCAACAAGGCGGGACGCCGCGACCGAGGCGATCGACCAGAAGACGGCGTGCGCGGCGGCGACGACCAGGCGCGCCAGGATGAGGATCGGATAGGTCGGGGCGACAGCCGACAGGAACTGGCCGAGCGAGAACACCGCGACCACCGCGACGAGCAGCCGTTTGAACTCGACGCGGGACGCCGCCATCATGAGGGGAAGCGACAGCACCATCACCGCCCAGGCGTACACGCTGATCATGATGCCCGCCTGAGCCTCGCTCAACCCGAAGCTCGCGGCGATATCGGTCAGCAACCCGATCGGCATGAACTCGGACGTGTTGAATACGAAAGCAGAGCAGGTCATGCCGGCAAGCGGCAGCCACTGCTTCATCGTGATGGCGCTCTTCATACGCATCCCCCAAAACGATCGACGTCGGTCGAACCGAGCAAGCCGGCACGGCCTGGAAACGAAACCCGGGCGTCGAAGCGCACCCGCATGCGACCGATCCCGCTCAATCGCACGGGTCCGCATGATATACCCCCTCCATACGAGCGACGTAAAGGTTACAGAGTATTAATGCGAACACATGTTTGTGTCTGTGCTACACTGGAGAATCACGGAAGACGGCTCGGATTCGGTTGGGAGGGGATGGCGCCATGGATGAGCGAATCGACCGCAAGGGCTCGCGGGCGCGCGACATCATCGACAAGATCGTCGCCGACGAGCGCTTTCGCGCCAGCACCCACTTCTCATCGACCGTCTATCGCGACGAGCCGATCATAACCACCGGGCGCCAGATGGCGGGATACCTTCCCCGGGAATACTCCGCCATGAAGTCGATCTCGCGCTGGGACGAGCAACCGGGCGGCGACCGCGGCAGATGGCTCAGCGAGGCGGAGCTCTTCTACCGGCAGGGCCTCGCGCTCGCATCCGTCGAGGACGATTGCCCGTATCGAGGGGTCTACAAGGCTTCCTATCCAACATACAGCTCGATGAGCGACCGGCAGCTCCGCGGCTACGTCACGTGGCGCACCGCTGTCCGCCGCGGCGAGATAGCCCGCACGTCCCCCGCATTCGCCCTCGTGTACCTGCAGGAGCTCATCTGCGGCATCGGGGTCGGGAGTCCTCGCGAAGGGCTCGACGCGCTGCTATCGTTCGCCGAGGCGTACCGGGGCATATCCCCCGAGGTCGACCGGCGAGCCCCCGTTTGGATCCAGGATTACGCGGTCTATCACGGGTTGGCGCCCGCCATGCTGCCCGCGACCGCGCAAGCGGTCCGAGACGAGCTCATCCTCCAGCTTCGCGGAGCATTGGAGCAGGGCAGGAAGGAGACGGGACTTTCGGCGGACCGCCAGCCCAGGAGGCGCCGTGGCGTCCTCGAGGGGCTCGAGGACGCCACCTCGTCATCCCTCTTCACGGCCGGCCGCGCCCTCGCCGACGCGGCAGAGCGGCGCCCCGCACCGGGGCCCGATCGGGCGGACCCGCGCGCCGCCGACCTCGCACACGTCGTCGGCGCGGTCCTCCTTCGCCTGGACGACCATCATCGGCGCACCAGGAAGACGACGCTCGACGCCGCGCTGTTCGGCGAGGAGCTCGAGCTCCCCTACACCATGTTCGCGTCCGCCGTGTTCTTCGATCCGCACGTCCACGCGGATTGCGAGGTGCGGCTCAGCCCCATCCACCGCTACCGCTGCCGAAAGGGCCTGTGGACCTGCTCCCGCATACACGGCGAGGCAGCCGGGGCGATACGGCTGAACGAGATCCTGGAAGCCGTGGAGCGCACCGCGCGCGATTCATGGAACGCTCCCCAGAAGGATCGGAGCGACGCGCCGGCGACCGGGCCGGAGGTCAGGGGCGCCATACCGAAATACCTGGTGAAGATCATCCAGAGCGAGGTCGACGCGCGCGGCGCCTGGCGGGCGGCCAACAAGCCCGTCGTCTTCACCATCGACCCCTCGAAGCTCGCCGGCATCCGCCAGACCGCAGCGCAGACGAGAGAAGCGCTCCTCATCGAAGAGGAGCGCTCAGACGACACCGAGGGCTCCGCCTTGATCGAGAGCGCGGCCCGCGCATATGACGAGAATGGCCCGGCCTTCGAGATACCCGAGATGGCGACGCGGGCATCGCGGGCCCCGGCTCCGCAACCCGCGCCGTCCCCGCAGGCGACGCCGGAGTCTGCCTCCCCGCCGGCACGGCCCCCTCGAACGACGCCGGATTCGGATGCGCAGCCGGCACCCGGACTTCGCGCCGCCCCGGAAGGCGGAGCGGATGGCGGCCCGCTCGACCCGGCGCAGCTCGCCTATCTCGCAGCCCTTCTCGACGGCGGCGCGCCGCCCGCTACCGCCATCTCGGAAGACCTGCTCGTCGACGCCGTCAACGAGGCGCTCTTCGACCTGATCGGAGACACCGTCATCGAGTTCGGGGCAGACGGCGCCCGCATCATCGAAGATTACCGTACCGACCTTGAAGGGATCGTTCACCATGGTTAGCATGCCGAGCTCGCGACCAATCGATATCGACGGCGCGCCGCGCGTTCCCAAGCGCATCGCCGCCGTCATCCTCAACTCGCTGAAAGGCGGCGTCGTGCCGCGAATCGGCCTGCCGTACATCACCGTCGGCCGCGAGACCGAGATTCGCGCCCTGCTCACGGACCTCGACCTCATCGAACACGGCGGCGCGTCCTTCCGCTTCCTCGTGGGACGCTACGGAGCGGGCAAGAGCTTCCTGCTCCAAACGATCCGCACGCACGCCATGGGCGAGAACTTCGTGGTAGCAGATGCCGATCTCTCCCCCGAGCGTCGCCTGCAGGGCGGGCAGGGACAGGGCCTCGCCACCTATCGCGAGCTCATCCGCAACCTCTCGACCAAGACGCGGCCGGAAGGCGGGGCCCTCACGCTGGTCCTCGATCGCTGGGTGGCATCGATGCGCGAGCCCGCGGCGGACGCTCCCTCCTCCCCCATCGACCCGGCGGACGGCGGCGAGCAGCGCGCCCGCGCGTTCTGCCGCCCCTTGGAAGACATGGTGCACGGATTCGATTTCACCCAGATGCTGATCAGGTACTTCCAGGCCACCTGCGAGGGGGACGAGCTCACGAGAAGCGCCGTCACGCGCTGGCTCCGCGGTGAGTTCAGGACCAAGACCGAGGCGCGCGCGGAGCTCAAGACGAGCACGATCATCGGCGACGACGATTGGTACGACTACATCAAACTGCTCGCGGCGTTCCTGCAGGGCGCGGGCTACAAGGGACTGCTCGTGCTCATCGACGAGCTCGTCAACCTCTACAAGATCCCCAACGCCATCACCCGCCAGTACAACTACGAGAAGATCCTGCAGATGTACAACGACACCCTGCAGGGAAAGGCGACGCACCTGGGCATCATCCTCGGCGGAACGCCGACCTCGGTCGAAGACCGGCGACGCGGCGTCTTCAGCTACGAGGCGCTTCGCAGCCGGCTCACGCAGGGGCGCTACGCGCGCGACGACATGCGCGATATGCTCGCCCCCATCATCCGCCTTCACCCCCTCAGCTACGAGGAGCTCCTGATCCTCATCGAGAAGCTCGCGCAGATCCACGCAGGGTACTTCGGATACGCGCCCGCGATCACGGAGCAAGACCTCGTCGACTTCCTCACCGCTGAATTCAGCCGCGTCGGGGCGGAATCCCACCTCACCCCGCGCGAGGTCATCCGCGATTTCATCGAGCTGCTCGATATCGCCTTCCAGAATCCCGGCACCGCGATCGGCGACCTACTCGGCGATCGCGGTGAAGTGAGGCCGGCGACGACCCCGCAGCCGCATGACCCGACGCGCGACGAGGCCGACTTCGCCGAGTTCACGATCTAGGCGGCCGGCTATGAAAAAAACGGGCGGATCCCCGGAGGCCCTCCGCGAGATCCGCCCGCTCGTGCAGCGCGCACGGCGTCGCTATTCGTCAGCGCCCTGTGGACGAAGCGCCTCGGCGGACTCCGCAACCACGTCGGCGTCGGAACGGCAGCCGTCGGCGTCGCGCTCGAGTTCGTGAATGAGCTCGCAGTACGCGTTCTCGGGCGCAATCTTGATGGGAGCCTTCTTCGCGTACAGCTTGACGGCGCCCGCCGACTTCGTGATGGGCTGCAGCGTACCCGCTCCGGCGACGCAGCCGCCCGGGCACGCCATCCCCTCGAGCAGGTAGCCGTCGAACTTGCCCTTCACGGCGGCCTTCATCATCTTGCGGCACTCATCGAGACCCTCGGCGTTCGTGACGTGGACCTCCATATCGGGGTGCTCGCGATGGATGGCGTTCACCACCGCGTTCGCGACGCCGCCTGCGACCGCGAAGGCGCGGCCGTCGGCGCTGGCGACGTCGAAATCGCTCGAACCCTCGCCCGCGAGCTTCGTGTAGTCGATGCCCTTCGCCTCCATCATGCCCGCCATCTCTTCAAACGTGAGCACGAAGTCGACCTCGCTCTTCACGCTCTTGCGCTGCGCCTCGAGCTTCTTGGCCGAGCAGGGGCCCACGAACACGATCTTCGCCGCGGGATGCTGCTTGCGGATGAGGCGCGCGGTGAGCGTCATGGGCGTGAGCGCCATGGATACGCAGTTCGCATGCTCGGGGAACTCCATCTTCGCCATGACCGACCAGGCCGGGCAGCACGAGGTTCCCATGAACGGGATCTTCTCGGGCACCTCCTCGAGGAAGTCCTCCGCTTCCTGGACCGCGCACAGGTCGGCGCCGAGCGCGACTTCCTCCATGCCGGTGAAACCGAGCTCCTTGAACGCCTCGCGGAGCTTGTCGACGTTGCCGCGGCCGCCGAACTGGCCCACGAACGCCGGGGCAACCTCGGCGATGACCTCGTCACCGGCCTGGATGGCCTGGATGACCTGGAAGATCTGGCTCTTATCGGCGATGGCTCCGAAGGGGCAGTTGACGAGGCACTGGCCGCATGAGACGCAGCGGCTGTAGTCGATGCGGGCGCGGCCCTGCTCGTCGGAGCTGATCGCGTTCATGCCGCACGCCGCTGCGCACGGGCGCTCTCGATGCTGGATGGCGCCGTAGGGGCACACGCTCGCGCAGCGGCCGCACTTGATGCATTTATCCTGGTCGATATAGGCCTTCTTGTCCTTGAAGGTGATCGCCCCCTTGGGGCAGATCTCGCGGCACGGATGCGCCAGGCATCCCTGGCACGCATCGCTCACGCGATAGGAATCCTCTTCGCACGCATTGCACGCGAACTTGATGACGTTGATGAGCGGCGGCTCGTAGTAGCGCTCGGGCTGAGCCGCCTCGGCGACGCCCTCGGAGAGCTTCGCGGGCTTGTCCACGCCCTGCAAGGGCAGGCCCATGGCGAGGCGGATGCGCTCGCCGACGATGGCGCGTTCCAGAAACACGCTCTCGCGGTACGTCGCGACATCCCCCGGGATGATCTCGTATGGCAGTTCGTCCACCCAGGCGAAATCGCCCGACTGGCTCTCATATGCAAGGCGCGCGACCTCGCGGAATACGGTACGGCGGATCTGGGCGAGGCTGGTGTAGACCCCGCGCATCGAGTTGCCCATGGCTGCTTCCCCTCTGATGAGCATGAGACGGATGGCTTTATTCTATATGTTACGCGTCAGCGCTCCGCTTCTTTTTCCGAACGCAACCAACGAATACTTGGCCTATCAGCCGAATGCTTCTATGCTAGAATAGAACGCGTGTTCGCTTTGAGAGAGGAGGGGCCTGTGGCGACGTTCGACCGCTATGCGCCGTTCATCCAGGATTTCATCTACGGCAGCAGCTGGGAGAGCCTGCGGTCGATCCAGGTCGCCGCGGCCGAGGCGATCTTCGACACGGACGAGAACGTGCTGCTCACCGCCAGCACCGCCTCGGGAAAGACCGAAGCCGCCTTCTTCCCCATCCTCACGGAATTCTGGCAGGACCCTCCCGCAAGCGTCGGGGCGATCTACATCGGACCGCTCAAAGCGCTCATCAACGACCAGTTCATGCGCCTGAACGACCTCTGCGAGGAGGCCGGTATCGCGGTGTGGCACTGGCACGGGGACGTTTCCGCTTCTCATAAGGCGAAGATGCTGAAGCATCCGGGCGGCATCCTCCAGATAACGCCGGAATCGCTCGAGGCGCTCCTGCTGCACAAGCACGCCCTCGTGCCCCGCCTGTTCCACGACCTGCGCTACGTCGTTATCGACGAGGTCCACTCGCTCCTGCGCGGGGACCGGGGCGGCCAGGCGCTCTGCCTCATCGAGCGCCTCTCCCGTATGGCTGGCGTCAATCCGCGGCGCATCGGCCTTTCGGCAACCATAGGAGATCCGGAGCGCGCGGGCGCCTTCCTCTCCTCCGGAACGGGACGCGGATGCATCATCCCCCGGTTCGAGGAGCCGCGGCGCGTCTGGCGCCTCTCGATGGAGCATTTCTATATCGAGGGTCCGCAGGCGAGCGAGCGGGCGCTGCAGAGCACCTCGAACGTCCAACAGGCGGACGTGCTCTCGGTCGAGCGCATCGACCGAGATGGCGCGCGCCGCCCGAACGACGGGAGGGAGCTGCCTCCCTCGCCGGGTCCCATGGGAGACGTCACGGTCCTCGACGCCGAGGAGCATGCGCTGCTCGCCCCCACCGACGTGGCCCCGCAGCACGCCGATCCGGGCATCGGCTACATCTTCGAGCGCACGCGCGGGCGCAAATGCCTGGTGTTCGTGAACTCGCGCGAGGAAGCCGAGGCGGTGTGCTCGGTCCTGCGAAGCTATTGCGAGGCGCGCCACGAGCCCGACCACTTCCTCATCCACCACGGCAACCTCTCGGCGAGCTACCGGGAGACGGCCGAGGGCATCATGCGCGACGAGGAGCAGACCCAGACCACCGTGACCACGGCGACGCTCGAACTCGGCATCGACATCGGCAGGCTCGAGCGGGCCTTCCAGATCGATGCGCCCTTCACCGTGTCGAGCTTCCTGCAGCGCATGGGGCGCACCGGCCGGCGCGATGAGCCGCCCGAGATGCACTTCGTCATGCGCGAGGAACAACCCGAGCCGCGAACCATGATGCCCGAATCGGTTCCCTGGAAACTCATCCAGGGTATCGCCCTGGTCCAACTCTACCGCGAGGAGAAATGGGTCGAGCCGCCCGCGCTCGACCGCCTCCCCTACAGCCTGCTCTACCACCAGGTGATGTCGACGCTCGCCTCATGCGGGGAGCTGTCGCCCGCAGAGCTCGCGCAACGCGTGCTCACCTTAAGCTACTTCCACCGCGTATCGGCAGACGACCTGCGAGCCCTTCTTCGCCATCTGCTTGAGACCGAGCATATCGAGCAGACCGAGACCGGCGGCCTCATCGTAGGGCTCGCCGGCGAGCGCGTCACCAACTCCTTCAAGTTCTACGCCGTCTTCCAGGAAAACGAGGAGTTCACCGTGCGCTGCGAATCTGCAGAGCTCGGCACCATCGTCAACCCCCCGCCGGCGGGCGAGCGCATCGCCATCGCGGGCCACTGCTGGCTGGTGGAAGAGGTCGACTGGAAGCGGCATCTCGTTTTCTGCACCCAGGTGAAGGGGCGCGTCCCCGCCTATTTCGGAGACTGCGCGGGCGATATCCACACCCATGTGCTGGAGCGCATGAAACGGGTTCTCGAGGAGCATCAGGCGTATCCGTACCTGCTGGGCAACGCACGCGCGCGGCTCGCCCAGGCGCGCCACGTTGCCGAAAACGCCGGCGTCACCGGAGCCGCGGCTCGACCGCTCATCAACCTGGGAGGAGAGACCTGGGCCCTCTTCCCCTGGCTGGGTAGCTACGCCTTTCTCGCTCTGGAGCGCCTTCTCAAAATCAAGTGCGCGGGCGAGCTCGGACTCAAGAAGCTCGACCCGTCCCGCCCCTATTTCATGATGCTGCACATGAAGGCAGACGAGCAGACGTTCTACGAAGTCGTCGCCGCCGGAGCCGAAGCGGATTTCGAACCGATCGAGCTCGTGTACCCCGGCGAGGTCCCGTACTTCGACAAATACGACGAGATGCTCCCCGCCGAGCTGGTGCGCAAAGGATTTGCGGAAGGCGTGCTGGATATCGAGGGCATGCGCGAGCGCGTGCTGGGATGGCGAGCGACCTATGCGTCTCCTATCTGGAGCTAGCGAGCGCGCTCACTTCCAGAACCCGCCCCGCATCCGCGACGCGGGGCGGGGCGGGGTCCTCGCAGCGCCCGGTCAATCCCTCATCGGCGAACCGAGGAAATCGGCGTCGAAGGGAATGGCGTCGGCAAACTCGACATCGGCGTCCGTCGCGATGACGAGGTAGTTGTCCTCGCCGCCGAACTCCTCATCGGCACACGGGAGGATGTGGACGCGGCGGAACACGAGCGAGAGCGTCGCCGCTACGTCCCGTAGGAACGAAAGGTCCGACCCGCCGCCGCGCGAGACCACGTTGGCAAGGTAAAGCCCGCCGGGAACGAGACGACGGCGCACCGCCGCCATGGCCTCGTACGTCGCCAGGGCCCGCACGGGCTCGCTCCCATGGAAGCAGTCGTTCACGATGGCGTCATATCGCTCGAAACCGCGCGAGCGCGCAAGAGGCGCAGCCGCGTCGCGCGCTTCCGGCAGGCTGACCTCGAAATCATCGTCGGCTCCCTCGATGAACGAACGGGCGTCGGCGATGAAGACGCGCAGCCGGTTGCGCGTGCACTCGGACGAGGAGGCGAGGCGCTCCTCGAGCTCGTCGAGGAAGAACCAGCGCCGCGCCGCATCGACGACAGCGGGGTCGATCTCGACGACATCCAGCGAGATGCCGGACCTCGAGGAAAGAAGGTGCTTGGGATAGGCGAAGCCGCCGCCTCCGAGCATGAGGACCTCGGTCACGCCGTGCCCGAACGTCGAAGCGAGGGGCGTCTCCGATTCGAACATGGCGTCGAAGCCGCGATAGTACTCGAAAACCGGTTCGAACCGGCGCTCGTCGAGATAGGTGGCCGACTGGAACACGCCGCCGGCGCGCAGGACACGCACGTTCTCCTCGGCCGTGTACACCGTGGCGAAGCCCGCCGTCGTTCGCACGAGATGGGCGTCACGCCGACGCGCCCAGGCGCAAGCCGCCGCACCCGCCACCGCCGCGCCCACCGCTGCCGCGGTGATGAAGGCCGGGCGCGCCCCATTCCCACGACCCATAGACGCTCACCGATTCCCTTCCATCGCATCCAGCAGAACCCGCTGCTGGTACAGCCCGCGGTCGACGAATCCCAGGCTGCGGTAGTACTCGCGCGTGCCCACCGCGCTGATCACGTTGACCCGCGCATAGCCGGCCTCGGCGGCGAGCGCGCAGGCCCGCTCCACCAGCTGCCTGCCCAAGCCCGTGTGCTGCGCGGCGTCTCCGGACTCGCCCAGACGCGCTACGGCGCCGTACACGTGCACCTCGCGAATCATGGCCTCTCCGGGCTTTACGGGCAGCTCGTCCGCATGGTCGCGCACGTACGCGGGATGAGGCAACGACAGGCGCAGGAAGCCGGCGATGCGCCCGGCGCCATCGACCCACTGCAGGAATCGCTCGCTCGTGTTGGAGGTCTCATACGGCACCGCCTCGAGCCGCAGGCTATCGCGGTCCAACCGGTCCGTGCCCACCTCGCGGAAGCGGATCTCGCGCACGCGGCCGCCGCGCGGCAGGCGCTGCTCGACGAGCTGGCGCAGGTTCGGCTTCTTGTTGCCCGCCTTGATGTCGTTGGACGAGAAATCGCGGATCATCCGCGAGATGCGGCAGAAATCCGGCGTCGCCAGCACGTCGCTCGCCAGCACGTCCATGAGCACGTCCTCGGGATACGGCTCCCAGGCGCCCTCGTCATAGCGGCGGCACAGGCGCGCCCCCTCGATCAGGGCGCACGGATAGAGCTTGATCTCATCGGGCTGGAAGGGAGCCTCGGCGACCAGGCGTGCGTAGTCGCGCTTATCGCCATCCGGCGTGGCGCCGAGCAGGTTCACCATCGCGTGCGCGTGGATCTTGAAGCCGAAGGCGCGCAGCAACTCGAAGGCGCGCGCGATCGCCGCCACGCGGATGCCGCGGTCGTTCATATCGAGGATGCGCTGGTCAAGGCTCTGAATGCCCATCTGGATCTTGGTGGCGCCGAGCCTCCTGATCAACGTGAGCGCCTCCGGCGTCACGGCATCGGGGCGCGTCTCGATAACCAGGCCGACGACGCGATGGCGGGCGGTCTCGTTGGCACGCTGCTGGACCTCGAGCTCCTCGAACGTCGCGCGCTGCATCTCGGCGGCGGCCGCCCACGCACCGCTCTCCCCGTACAGGGCGTGGTGGGCGCGGTTGTACGTCAAGACGCCGGCGTCGATTTCATCCTGGACCACCGCCGCCTCGGCGGCGAACCCCGCCTCGTCGCAAGGAAACCCGTGCTCCCCGTAGAACGCCCTGCGCGCCGCGACGCGCGGCGGCAGCCCGGCGACGTCTGCGGACCCCGTGGGCGGCGCGTCGCGGGCGCCTTCGCCCAGAGCATCCCATCCCGCGAGCAGGGGATTCGACGAGACGTCGGCGATCGCGGAGTCGTTCAGCGCCCGGAAGAGCTCCGTGACGAACCACACCTGGTAATCGCGCGGATAGTCGCTCCACGTACCGCCCAAGATGATGAGCTCGACCTTGTCGATGGCATGCCCCATCTGCGACAACGCGGTCAGGCGCGCGGACACCTGCAGGTAGGGGTCGAACCAGTTCTGCTCGGCGCGCTCGCACGCGGGCTCGCCGTGCAGGTAGCTCTTGGGCATCCGGATGTCGTTGGGGCAATAAAGGCAGTCGCTCGAGCACGGCCAGGGCTTGGTGATGACGGTGATCGTCGCGACCCCCGAAGCGGTCCGACGGGGCTTCATACGCAAGGAGCGCAGCAGCCGTTCCTCGAGGTCGGGCGTAACCCCCCATGATTCCCATCGCTCGGGGTCGTCGCGCTTCACGGCCTGGTAGAAGGGCAGCAGCCTGCGCTTGGCGAAGGCGCGCTTGTCGCCGCCGGCCTCGCGGGCGCGGGCGTTGATGAGCTTGTCCAGGCGACGGTCGTCTACCACGAGGCCGCCGCGCAGGTCATCGAGTATGTTCAAGATAATCTGTTCCATGACACGAGATTGTACCGCAGGCGATCGCGCCGCGGCCCCGCAGGGCGTCGCTCGCGCCCGCGGCGCTGCAGGCGCGCGGGCGAATCCCCTGCGCGACGGCGCTCTTTTCCCGTAATCCGCGGAACCTCGAGAGGGCGGGGCCGCGCGATGCGCCACAATGGGGCGCGACGCCATCTTCCGCGCGCCGAAGCGCGGCGAACCCGCACGCGACCCCATCGAACGCATTTCCGGAGACAGCCATGGACGACAGCACGGCGCGCGAGCTCATCGCGCTCAACACCAGGTTCTATGCCGAGCACGCGGCATCGTTCTCGGCGACCCGCTCCGCCCCGTGGGAGGGATGGTGCCGCGTGGCCGACCGCGCGGCGCGGGCGCTCCCCCCATCCGATCGCGAGCTGCGCGTCCTCGACCTCGCCTGCGGAAACCTGCGCTTCGAACGCTTCATCGAAGCGGATGCCGTCCGCCCCGCCCGTATCGACGCCGTGGACAACTGCGACGACCTCGGACGAGGGGCGCTCCTTCCCGGCGTGCGCTACCACAGCATCGACATCCTGGAGGCGCTCATCGCTGGCGACGGCGCGGGGACGGATCCCTTCCCGCAGCTCGCGGGCGCGAGATACGACCTGTGCGCCTGCTTCGGCTTCATGCACCACGTCCCCGGCGCGCGCCTGCGCGAGCTCGTGCTCGAGCAGCTGGTGGAGCGCGCGCGGCCGCGCGGCCACATCGCCGTCTCGTTCTGGCAGTTCATGGATGACGACCGGCTCGCCCGCAAGGCCGCGGCCTCGCTCGAGGCGACGCGGACCGCACCGCCCTGGGACGGCTTCGACCCGAACGACCTGGAGCGGGGCGACCACCTGCTCGGATGGCAGAGAGATGCGGACGCCTACCGCTATTGCCACCACTTCGATGAAGCCGAGATCGACAGGCTCGCGTGCGGGGTCGCCGACCGCGCGGTCGAGGTCGATCGATTCTCGGCAGACGGCGCATCGCACGCGCTCAACCGCTATCTGATCTTGCAGAAGCGCTAGCCGGCCGCCGCAACCACCGCACGGACTGCACAACTCGCGCGCCCATCCCCGCTATCATGGAACATCGCAAGATTACCTACGCATGCAGGGAGAAACACGCGCATGGGCTCAACACGGGCAAGAACACCGAAGAACTTCGTGCTGGACGAGCGCCTCGAGCGCTATCGCGACGCCATCGAGTACGAGCCCGCGCGATGGGCCGGCCGCTGGACGCAGGCCGCCGCGCCCTCGATCGGAGCCGCGAACGGCAGCGCCCCCGCTTTCCGCGAGGTCCGGCTCGACCTGGGCTGCGGCAAGGGCAGCTACCTGGTCGCGGCCGCGCAGGCAGAACCCGACGTCCTGTTCATCGGCATCGACATGCAGCCCGTCTGCATCGCCTACGCCGCCCAGCGCGTCTGCGAGGCCGGCATCAAGAACGCGCTGCTCGTCCCCGGTAACGGCGAGAAGCTCGCGCACATGTTCGCCCCCGGCGAGCTCGCGTCGCTCACGCTCAACTTCCCCACCCCGCATCCGCGCAAGCGCGAGGCGGCCGAGCGCCTCACCACGCTGGACAACCTGCTCGGCTACCGCCCCCTGCTCGCCGAGGGAGGCACCATCGTGCTGCGCACCGACAGCGAGCCGCTCTTCGACTACTCGCTGCCGCAGTTCGAGGCCGCCGGCTTCACCGTGCGCTGGACCAGCCACGATGTTCGCGCCGACCACCCGTCCATCCCCATGAGCGAATACGAGGAGCGCCTGGTGGAAGAGGGCGCGACCGTCCACGGCATCTGCGGCGCGCTGGGCTGCGAACCCGCTCCCGAGCAACTCGAAGCCGGCCGCGAGCGCATGCTCGACAGCCTCTACGACTACATCCCCGACGACCTCTACGAGGGCGCCTATATCCCCCACGGCATGAACTTCGCCATCCAGGCGTTCCGCAACCGCCGCCGCAACCAGGCGCTGCGCGCGCAGCATGCCGCGTCCCCATCCACCGAGCCCCACGCAGAAGGGTGATCCCATGCCAGCTCTAACCCCGGAATTCGACGCATCCGCCCACGGATCGCTCGGCGCGCTCGCCCCGAGCTGGTGGGAACCGGCAGAAGGCGAGGAGGCCGAACCCTGGCTCGACCTCGAAACCGCGTACCAGCGCTTCCTCGAATGGGTCGAAGCGCGCGGCATCGAGCCCTGGGCGCATCAGGAGGAAGCCCTGTTCGCGCTCGCCGCGGGCAGCAACGTGATCCTGGGCACGCCCACGGGCTCGGGCAAATCGCTCGTGGCGATCGGTATGATGTTCATGGCCATGGCGACCGGCCAGCGCGGCTACTACACCGCGCCCATCAAGGCGCTGGTGAGCGAGAAATTCTTCTACCTGGTCGACATATTCGGCCGTGACAACGTGGGCATGATCACCGGCGACTCGCACATCAACACGGGCGCCCCCATCATCTGCTGCACCGCCGAGATCCTGGCCAACCAGGCGCTGCGCGAGGGCGAGGACACCGATATCGGCGTGGTGGCGATGGACGAATTCCACTTCTTCTCCGACCCCGATCGCGGATGGGCCTGGCAGGTGCCGCTGCTCACGCTGCCCCACACCCAGTTCATGCTCATGAGCGCCACCCTGGGCGACACCACGGCCATCGCCGACGCCCTCGAGCGCCACACCGGGCGCGACGTCGAGGTCATCGCCGACGCCCCGCGCCCCATCCCGCTTTCCTACGAGTACGTCAAGACCGGCCTCGAGGGCACGGTCGAGCTGGCGCTGCGCCAAGGCGACTCGCCCCTCTACATCGTGCATTTCTCCCAGGATGCGGCGCTTCAGAGCGCGCGTGCGCTGGCGAGCTACGGCGTCGCCAGCAAGGAACAGCGCGAGGCGATCAAGGAGGCGATCAAGGGCGGCCGCTTCACCACCGCCTTCGGCAAGACGCTCAAGCACCTCATCTCCTGCGGCGTCGGCCTGCACCACGCGGGCCTGCTGCCCCGCTACCGCCTGCTCGTCGAGAAGCTCGCCCAGCAGGGCCTGCTGCCCGTCATCTGCGGTACCGACACCCTCGGCGTGGGCATCAACGTGCCCATCCACACCGTGCTGCTCACCGGCCTCACCAAATTCGACGGCTACAAGCAGCGCCGCCTGCGCTCACGCGAGTTCCACCAGATCGCGGGCCGCGCCGGCCGCTCGGGTTTCGATACCGAGGGCGTGGTCATCGCCGAGGCACCCGAGTACGAGATCGAGAACCACAAGGCCGAGCTCAAAGCCATGGGCGACCCCAAGAAGATGAAGAGGCTCAAGAAGAAGAAACCACCCGAGGGCTTCGTAACCTGGAATGAGGGCACCTTCCAGCGCCTCATCGAGAGCACGCCCGAAACGCTCAAGCCCCGTCTGCGCATCACCAACTCCATGATCTTGGCCGAGGTCGAGCAGGGCGGCGACGCCTGGAGTCGCGTGCTGGCGCTCATCGACGACTCGCTGCAGACGCCTGAGGAGAAGGCTGCGCTCAAGGCCCGCGCCGCCGAGATCTTCGCCACGCTCATCGACGCGGGCGTGGTGGTGCGCGAAGCCGCAGGCGCCGAGGCGGGCGAACAGGCGGCGCGCATCGACGGCGATTTTGCCGATAGCGCAGCTGCGACCGGCATGGCCGACGCCGCCGAAACCGGCACCGCGGCCGATGCCGAGAACGCCGCCGAAACCGATGCCGATGCCGAGAACGCCGCCTTCTTCCTCGACGGCGCCGCCTCCTACTACCTCACCGTCGACCTGCCCGAGGACTTCGCGCTCGACCAGCCGCTCTCGCCCTTCCTGCTGGCGGCGCTCGAACTGCTCGACCCCGAGAGCGACACCTACGCGCTCGACGTCGTCTCCATGGTGGAGGCCACGCTCGAAGACCCCAAGCAGGTGCTGCGCGCCCAGGAGCGCATGGCGCGCGACCGCGCCATGAACGCGATGAAGGCCGAGGGCATCGACTTCGAGGAGCGCGTGGAGAGGCTGCAGGACGTGACCTATCCCAAGCCGCTCGAGGAGCTGCTGGACACCGCCTTCGCCCAGTATTGCGCCGAGGTCCCGTGGGCCAACGACTACGAGCTCAGCCCGAAATCGGTCCTGCGCGACATGCTGGAGACCGGCTGCGACTTCAAGAGCTATATCGCGCAGTACAAGATCGCTCGCTGCGAGGGCATCCTGCTACGCTACCTGGCCGAAGCGTACCGGTCGCTCGACCGCACCGTGCCCCACGAGCACCGCACCGAGCAGCTGAACGATATCGTCGCCTGGCTCGGCCTCGTCGTGCGCTCCGTCGACTCCAGCCTGGTGGACGAATGGGCCAACGCGGGCGCGACCGAAGACGTGGCCCCGCTCGCCCTGCGCGACGAAGTGGTCACCGACCGCCGCGGCATGACGCTGCTCGTTCGCAACGCCCTGTTCCAGCGCGTCCGGCTGGCAGCACGCGGCAAGGCCGCCGAGCTCGGTGCGCTCGACGAGGACTGGGGATTCGGCGAGATCCGGTGGAAGCGCGCGCTCGAAGCCTTCTACGAAGAACACGAGGAGCTGCTCATCGACGGCGACGCGCGCTCCGCCGCGTTCCTTGCGATCGATGAGGCCGATGAGCTCTCCGATCACGTATGGCACGTGCATCAGGTCTTCCACGACATCGACGGGGACCACGATTTCGGCATCATGGCCGACGTCGACCTCGATGCCACGCAAGATGGCGACGGCATCGTGTTCAAGAACTACCGCGTGGGTTCGATTGAAGACCTCATGCAGTAAGCACGCGAGCGCCCCGTATCGTCCCAAGCGATGCGGGGCGCTCTGCTTCTATCGGATCCCCTGGAGACGCAGGTGCTTTCCCAACGGCGAGACGCATTTCCCCGGGACCCCTACCGACGACCTCCCCGCGAACCCAGGCGCTCGGCAGCCAGCCACCACAAGGGCACGGCATAGAGGTACACCGCGAACACCATGCTCGCGATCGGTGCGCCCATGGACGCCAGGGGGACCGCGCCGGCGATCGACCACGGCACCAGGCCGGCGACCAATACCACGGAGTCCTCGAGGTCGAGCGCATGCTCATCCGGCTTCGTATCGAAATCACGGCAGAGCTGGTGCGCGAGCATGATGGCAAGCGTCTGATTGCACGAGATGATCGATGCGAACACCGACACCGCGAGGGTTGCGGCAAAGCTCGACAGGCGCGACGAGATGGTACCGACGACCCCCTGGACCCCGCCCAACAGGGGTGTTTCCTCGAATATGCCCGCATATGCCGAGGTGATGCAGACGATCTGCACCGCATCGACCATCGAGAGCAAGCCGCCGCCCGCCAGCGCCTCCACGCCCGGGTCCAGCGCGACGTAACCCGTAACCGCCGTACGGGCGACCTCGAGAAGGTCCATGTGCTGGACGCCCAGGCACAGGGGGATCGCCGAAGCGATCCCCACCGAAATGACCACGAGTATCTTCACCCGCAGCAACGCGAGCGCGAACACGAGCGCCGGGGGCGCGAGCACGATAGGATTCAGATCGAATACCCGGGAGAGCGACTCGCCTACGGCTGTCGCGCCCTCCCCGCCCCCGGTCGCCAAGCCCGCGAGTGCGAAGACGATGACCGTCGAGATAAACGGCACGGCGGCGCTGCGCACCATGTGCTTCAAATTGTTATAGAAATCCGTTCCCGTGATATCGGCTACGAGCAGCGCGCTCGTAGAGAGCGGAGAGCAGCGATCGCCGAAAAAGGCGCCGGAAAGCGCCGCGCCGCCGGCGAGCTCCATGGGTACGCCCATCGACGCCGCCATGGAGAGGCAGATCGACCCCATGGTCGCCGCCGTTCCAAACGACGTTCCGGTAAGCACCGATACCAGGCAGTTCAGCAAAAACGTCGCCACCACGAAAACGGCGGGACCTATGAGGGGAACCGCGTAGTAGACGATGGCGGGAATGACCCCCGCCGCACGCCAGATGCCCGTGAGCACGCCCACGAGCGCCAGCATCGCCAAAATGCCGCCGATGGGCTTGATGCCATGCCAGCACATGCGCAGCACGTCGCCCCACGAGGTGCTGCGCAGACGCGCGTAGATGCAAAACGCAGCCAACCCCACAACCAACGCATACACCGTCGGCAAGCCGAAGATGATCGAGACCGCCAGCGCTGCAGCGAACACTCCCAATGCGACCGATTCCATGCTGCTCCCCTCGCGCGGCGTCGACATACCCCCATCCACGCCCACCTAACATAGCATCGTCAAATCAAACCCACGGCGGTACCCACCATGAGCGTTACCGCGATCGTTCCCACGATGATCGAAGCGCCTACGACGATCTCCCTGGCAAGACTCCAGCGGGCGAGCTTGGGGAACCTGCGGCGAAGCGCCCGTCGATCCATAAGCAGGTACGCCATCACCGTAAAGGAGATTCCGCACATAAAGAGGTATTCGAGCGCGCGATACCAGAGAGGGAGCCCCACGTCGTTCGCCTGCGGGTTGAGCGTCGCGTTGCAGATGGCGAAGAGCAGCACGATGTACCCAGCCGCCAGCACGCCGTTCCACACCACGCCGGCTGCGGCGGAGACGCCCTGCAAGGCCCTGTTTTCCCGCAGCTTTGCAATCCAGCCGCGGTACGCGCGGCCCAAAGCGCCCAACCTGCCGTGAAACGGGCTGTTCCATATCCGCAGGGTCTCATCCACATCACCCGGCTGCGCCCCCGTCGAGCTCAAGCTCACCCGCCGAGCATCCAAAGAGCACGCTGCGCATGCGCCGCGAATCGCCTCCTGGAGGGCGGCGACGCTGACGAAGCGCGCATCGGGATCAAACGACCGGGCGCGATCGGCGACCTCGAGCAAATCGCGCGCAGACGCATCATCGATATCCGGCACCGCATTCGAAACCGCAGATGGAACCTCGCCCGTCACGCATTCATAGAGCAGGCACCCTAAAGCGAAGACATCGCTGCGCTCGTCTGTCTGCCCGTAGCCGAACTGCTCGGGCGGTGCGTACAGACGCGTACCGAAATGCGTCGTATCCGCCGTCGCCCCTTCATCCCAGCTGCGAGCGATTCCAAAGTCGATCAGCACAGGGGTATCGCCGCGCATCACGATATTCGAGGGCTTCAGATCGCGGTGGATAAGCGCAGGGCGAAACCGCTCGTGCAGCACGCGCACGGCGTCGCACAGCGGACCCATAACCCGACAGGCTGTCTCCACACCCGCACCGCGGCGCGCAAGATACGCATCGAGGCGCTCGCCCTCGATCCATTCCATGACGACGCGAAGCGTATCGCCCGTTCGCACGCATTCCACCAAACGCGGAAGATGGCACGAACAGCCTCCGGCGCGTTGGTACGCCATGAGGCGCTCGTATGCGGATCCCACGCCTGCAGCGCAGTTGATGGTCTTGCGGATGAACGGGCCGAGCTCCCCGCCCGCCGCGCCGACAAACGAGACGAGCTCGGTCGTCTCGAACGGCGTTTCCTTGAGAACCTGGCGAACTCGCCAGCTGTCCGAACGCTCCAAAGCATTCAGATGCTCTGCCAGCCCTTCTTCGAAAGCAGTATCGCCGCGCGACCCTCGACCGGCACCGTCGCCGGGCAATCCAGGGGCGTCCCCAGCCACGAGCAGCCCCTCATGCCGAGCTCCGTCCTCTATGTCATCTCGCATTCTTTCCATGCAGCCCATCATAGCAGCATGACAGGACATCGCGCGTGCGAGCGACCCAGCACCAGCGCCGCCCCTGCGGGTACGCCGTGCACAAACGGCGGCACCGTCAGCTCACCGTCTCTTCGCCCAAGCGATAGAGCTCCTCGTTGGTCTTTTGGAGCGAGCAGCCATGATCGATGCAGTAGATGATGATCGCATCGCGACGACACTTCGGATCAAGCGCGCCGGCTCCCGCAGCCCGCAGGGCGCGATTGGCCTCCCGTAACGTGAGCGCCATGGCGAGCACGATCTGCAGCACCTTGTTGCGCGAGGGATTGCGCTGTCCGGTAAAGATCTGGTAGCCGAACGTCTCGTTCAAATCGGCCATCCGAACCACGCGGGCTCGCTCGAGATGCTTCTTCTCAAGCATTTCCTGCAGGTAGGAGGAAAGCGTCACCGTAGAGAACTCATGCTCGTGCACGAATTCATCCAGGCTCGGCGCCTCGATAAGCTCGTGGAGCACTTCCTCGGTTAGCCGCTCTGTCATATAGCCTCCCCACGCATTCGCCTGCGCTCATTGTAGACCGCCTCGAACGCAACAGGGCGCGTTGTCCACGACGCGCCCTGAATCCAAAACGTACGACCCGAAGACCTATGCGACCGCCCATGTCGCCGCCGGCTCGTCGGCAAGGACATTGGAGAAGTACAAAACCGAGCTCAGCTCGCCATCGAAGTACAGATTGCCCGTCACCGTACCCCCTGCAGCAAGGTCGCCATACGATAGCGGCTCCGACGCATCGCCGAAATAGGTGGTGTCGCTTCGCACGCCGGACGCGTTCTCGCCCTTCCAATCGTACGTATTGAACGAAACTGCTTCCGTCCCCTCGTTCGTATACGTGACGCGAACGCAGGTGACCGCGGAGCCGTCGTAATTCGTGAGCCCGGGCGTCACCTCGTCCACGGAAACGACCAGGCCGTTCTCGAGCTTCGCCTGCGCGCCCACGGCAAGCGCCTGCGATTCCTGGGACTTGTCGCCCTCGTCCTTCTGGGCATCGTCCTTCTGGGCATCGTCCTTTGCCCCGTCTTCCGAAGCATCCTCAGCGGTATCCACCACCTGGGGGCCGTTCATCGCATCGTCGATGGCCGCCCCATACATGCTCTGGCTCGCAAGCACGGCGACGACGGCGAGCGCGTTGACCGCGACCGCGGCGATGGCGAGCCCCTTGCCCGCGCGCTTCCCGCGCATGCAGCCGACCAGACCGGCGATGGCGAGCGCCGCGCCCACGAGCGCAACGAAGAACGAAACGTTGTTGATGATGGGCATCAACGACGTGAGCAACGCGATGACGCCCACGACGAGCCCCGCGATCGCAAGCCCGGAGCGGTGCGGCTTCTCAACCGATGTATCCATATGCATGACCCTTCCAACATGTGCCGCCCCCTGACGGCACCCCATGAGGTCATTATTGAAAAGCGTGCCGGGTTTTTCATTAGCTGAGAGCTAATGCCTGGATACCCGCCAGCTGCACGCCCGGCATGCACGCCCTACGGATGATACGCGCAACCATCCTCCATACAGGCGGAATTGGCGCCCGCCACGGCGCAGACGATGGGCGTGCCATTCAGCACGAGGCCGGCATCAAGATGCTCGTTGAACCACGGAACCGCAGCCCGAACCGCGATACGGGCGTCGCGTTTGCAGCATCGAGGAGAGCCGGCGCCGGCGATGCGGTCCAGGGCGTCGGCAACCATAGCCTGGCCCTCGCTCCAACCTTTGGCGCGCAGGGGCGCGTTGCCCGCAAGAACCGCGAACGCCATGCCGCAGGACGCCGCCGCGCCACATACGCCCCACTTCGCGCAGGACGCCCCCGGTACGCAGCAGGCGCGAGCACCTAGCTCGTCCAGGGCGGACGCGAGGTCACCATAAGTCGAACGGGCACGGAATCGCGGCCACGAGCAGGTAAGAAGAGCCGCACCGACCAGGAAATGATGGACGGGACCAAAGGCGGCGCACCGCTCATCAGCCATCAGGCGCTCGAGCAGAAAGCCGGGATCCGCGCCCTCCCATGCCAGGCACACCTCGCGTACCCAGTCGTACTCCTCGCTCGAAGTCATTGCGCCAACTCCTTTCGGTCGCTTCCATATCGATGGTTATCGATGTATTATATCGATAACCATCGATATATCAACCGCTCGACACCGATAGGCAACACTCGCGCGGCAGCACGATTGGAGCAGCCATGAACAGATCGACCGTCGCATTCGTCTGTATCCACAACTCATGCAGAAGCCAGATCGCCGAAGCGATCGCCCGTGACATCGCAGCCGACGCCTTCCGGGCATACTCAGCGGGAACCAATCCCGGAAAGACCGTCAACGAAGACGCAGCCCGCGTGCTCAGCGAGCAACGCGGCATCCGCATGGCGAACCAGGCGCCGAAGCACCTCGGCGCACTGCCCCCGATCGACATCGTCATCACCATGGGATGCGGAGCGCAATGCCCCGCAGTTCCCGCACGTCACCGGGAGGACTGGGGGCTTGAAGACCCAACCGGCAAGGGCGACGAGGCCTTTCGCCGCACCATCCTTAACATCGAAGAACGCATCCGAAACCTGCGGGCGCGCACCCTCGCGGGCCGTTTCGACCAGGCAGCGCTCGCCTCGAACCTCAAGGCACTCAGCGACGCCAACCGCCTTCGCATCATCGAACTGCTCAAACACGAAGAAGAACTGTGCGCCTGCCGTCTTTTCGAGCAACTCGAGATATCGCAATCCACCCTCTCCCACCATATGGCGATCCTTTGCAATGCGCATCTGGTACAAGCGCGCCGCGACGGACGCTGGGTCAGGTACCGGCTCGACAAGGAAGTCCTCACCGAACTCGCGAACGCGCTCGTGTGCGATATGGTCGAGTAAACCGTACTGCACACGATGCCGCGGCCAGAACCGCGGCACCCACATCACAGCCGACGCGACACAGGTGCCCGTACAACATCTATGGAGCAAAACAGGTATCATCTCAGTGCATCTTGCCCTGCGAAAGGACGGTGTCCATGGACCTCGATGAACAGAAGCACCGCAACGACCGCGAAGCCATGCCGCCCTTGCCCCAAGCGAGCAAGGCAGACCGCTGCAAGGGCTTCCTTCGAAAACACAGCGGACTGATCTGCACGCTTGCCATTTGCGCCTTTTTCAGCGCGGTGGTCTACGCGGAGAACCCTTGGCTCTGGCCGCACGAGAAAGCCGCCTCCGCCGAAGCGGCCTTCGACCCTGCAGACCTGAAGGACCCCGACGGCAAGCCACTTGCCGAATGCCTGCCCTACGAAGGCATGCCCGAAGCCTACATAGACTACACGCTACTAGGGCGGCCCGACGAAATCAATGTGCTTGACGTGAGCATCTACAAAAATGGCGGCACGTGGTATACCTGGAAGGCTCATACGGGATCGGATATATTCCTCGTGCTCGCACGCAATGAGAAGGTTGAAGAGACGTACAAGGAGCAGGGGAACACCGACTATTGGCTTGATCCCGTCACCAGGGGCGACCTCGACAAGCCGAATCTCGATGGAACGGGGGCGGTGGTCTACGAACGGGAGCGCCAGCCCGCAGTCGAGCCCGAAAACAACATCCCGACGCCGGAAGAACTCAGCGACCGCCTACCCTACATCGGCTTGCCTGCAGATCTTGTCGACAGCACCTGGCTCGGACCGCATTCCTCCGAGAGCGAGCCCGTTGAGTCCGGGATGTTGAAGGGGGCGACCCCGTACCGCTGGACCGCCCACGACGGCACCCTGATCTTCACCGCTTACATCCGCGACGGAGAGGTTGTCAAGGTAGCAAAGTCCTATCTCGGAACGGACTATTGGCTCGCTGCAGATGGATCCCATCTCGACAAACCCAACCTCGACGGAACGGGCACCCGGATCGAAAATCAGCTCCCGCCCCAACTCATCGATCCCGAGGACTTCGACAACGCCGAAGACTACGCCGACAACGCCGCGGATTACTTCGAGTACTACGGTGCTGAAGACCCTTGGATGGCGGCGGTCGAATTCTGGGACCTCAACGGGCCCTGATGCGGCTTCCGCCACAACATCATGCGCACGAGGGCCGGCTCCATCGGGGCCGGCCGTTTTCGGAACAATCGCCGACGAGCGCACGATCCGCTCCTCGTTGTGCATCAGCGCACGCGCATGCTACACTTGGCCCGTCCGTCCGCAGGATGCGGACCCCATGCGAGGACACCACCGCGAAGAGACAAGGCGACCATGCGCTTCTAGACATCCCTCTCAACTGACCTGTTGACCTCCAAGAACACAAGGAGGGGATGTCTTCATGCAGCTCGCACTCTCACGCGTGTCCTACACGCACCCCGCGGCGCAAGACCCCATTTTGAATACCGTGACCATCGCCTTCGCACGGGGCTGGACCGGGCTTTTGGGCGACAACGGATGCGGCAAGTCGACGCTTGCCCGCATCGCCTGCGGCCTCATCGAGCCCGATGCCGGTTCGGTTACACACGGCCTCTTCTGCACCTACTGCCCGCAAGAAGCGGATGTGCAACCCGATTGCCTGCCCGATTTCGCCCTCGATTTCGGCCGCGATGCCCGCGCCCTGCGCGATCGATTCAACCTCACCGACGACATGCCCTGGCGCTGGAACGAGCTGAGCTTCGGGGAGCGCAAGAAGCTCCAAATCGCCTGCGCGCTCTGGCAGCGGCCCGACGTGCTCGCCGTCGACGAGCCGACCAACCACCTCGACGCGCCCGCGCGTGCCGAACTCGCCGATGCGCTGGCGGGCTTCCACGGCATCGGAATCCTCGTGAGCCACGACCGCGACCTGCTCGATGCGCTCGTCCAGCGGTGCGTCTCATTCGAGCCCGCGGGCCCGCGGGGCGAGACGCGCGTCATCGTACGCCCCGGCGGCTACACCGCCGCGCATGCGCAGGCAGAACGCGAGCGAACCTCGACCGCTGCCGAACGACAGCGCGCGAAAAGCGAGCTCGGCCGCCTCGCCGCCGAACAGCAGGCACGAGCGCAGGAGGCCGCGCGAGCCGATGCGCGGCGCTCGAAGCGCCATCTCGACCCCAAGGACAGAAGCGGGCGCGCGAAGATCGACCTCGCCATCTTCACCGGTCAAGACGGCGCCCGCGGCAAGCTGTCCAACCAGCTCGACAAGCGGCTCGCCACCGCACGCGAACGCATCGACGGAGCCTTCGTCTCCAAACGCTACGACGGCAGCCTGTTCCTCGAGGCGAAGCCGAGCCCGGGAAAGACGCTCCTCCACATCCCGGCGGCAACCATACCCTGCGGTCCGGGCGAGCTCGCGATTCCCGAACTCTATGTAGGCAACACCGACCATATCGGCATCGTGGGGCCGAACGGCGCCGGCAAGTCCACCCTCCTCCTCCACGTACGCGGGCTACTCGCCGGCGACACCGCGCCAACCGGTACGGCGAGCACGGGGCGGGTCCGATACAACCGGATCGGGGAAAACGCCCTCGCCGTACTCGATGTCCCCCAGGAGCCGACCGAGGCCGAGCGGGCCCGCGTCCCCTCCGATGCGAACTCCCTCTCAGCCGCCGATCGAGGACGCGTCCTTTCCTGCGTGGCCCAGCTCAACTCGGACCCCGACCGCATCCTCGAGGGCGCGGCGACCAGTCCCGGCGAGCTCCGCAAACTCATGATCGCCCTGGGCCTGCTCGACAAACCATCGCTCATCGTCATGGACGAGCCCACCAACCACCTCGATCTTCACTCCGTCGAGGCGCTTGAGCAGGCGCTCGCGCGCTTCGGAGGCGCGCTGCTGCTGGTGAGCCACGACCGCGCGTTCCTGCGCGCGTGCACAAGCATCACCTGGGCCATCGAAGGCGGCACCGTTCAGGTCTCCTAGCATCCAACCCACCGAGGACGCAACCGGCGCGGGACCACGAGGGCCGGTGCGTCGAGCGCGTACCGCCCGATGCGCTGCGCGCCGCTGCGTCGGATGCACACCGCCCGGGAATAGCAAAAGAGCCTTTGCCGCAAACGGTAAAGGCTCTAGCTGCATGTCTATGCGACGTGAAACCCGCTGGTTACTCGAACTCGATCGTTCCGCAGGGCTTGGGGGTGAGGTCGTACAGGACGCGGCAGATGCCGGGAACCTCGGAGGCGATACGGTCGCCGATCTTCTTGAGCAGCGCCCAATCGAGCTCGGGGACCTCGGCGGTCATAGCGTCGACGGTGTTGACGGCGCGGATGAACGCCGGCCACTCGTAGAGGCGCTTGCCGTCTTTCACGCCGGTGACGCGGAAGTCGGGCACGGAGACGAAGTACTGCCAGACCTTGCCCTCGAGGCCAGCGTTGGCAAACTCCTCGCGCAGGATGGCGTCGGCCTCGCGAAGCGCCTCGAGGCGATCGCGGGTGATGGCGCCGAGGCAGCGCACGCCCAGACCGGGACCCGGGAAGGGCTGGCGCTCGACCATGTTCTCGGGCAGGCCGAGCTCGCGACCGACGACGCGGACCTCGTCCTTATACAGCAGGCGGACGGGCTCGCACAGCTCGAACTGCAGGTCATCGGGCAGACCACCCACGTTGTGGTGCGCCTTCACACCGTCGGACTCGAGGATGTCGGGGTAGATGGTGCCCTGGGCCAGGAAGCTCACCTGGTCGCCGACCTTGCGGGCCTCCTCCTCGAACACGCGGATGAACTCCGCGCCGATGATCTTGCGCTTGGCCTCGGGCTCGGCGACGCCGTCGAGCAGGGAAAGGAAGCGGTCGGTCGCGTCGACGTACACGAGGTTCGCGTCGAGCTGGTTGCGGAAGACGTCGACGACCTGCTCGGACTCGCCCTTGCGCATGAGGCCGTGGTTCACGTGCACGCAGATGAGCTGCTTGCCGACCGCCTTGATGAGGAGGGCGGCCACGACCGAGCTGTCAACGCCGCCGGACAGGGCGAGCAGCACGTTCTTGTCGCCGATCTGCTCGCGGCACGCAGCCACCTGCTCTTCGATGAACGCCTGGGCGAGCTCGGGGGTAGTGATGCGAACCATGTCGTCGGGACGCTTGTTAAGATCCATGTGGACTCCTCCTCAACACATAAGGCTTAAACCTGCAAGAAAGTATATCGGATACCCTCGTTGCCGCGCAGTTGACGGAGCGCATATTCAAATGAAATCAACGCGGCGGGCGGCTCCGGGCCGGTTGGGATCGGCGCCCGGACGTGGGATCCGCCGAACCGGTTGGATTCGGCGCCCGGACGCGGGTGCTGCCGGGCAGGATAGGGTCGGCGCTCGGACGCAGGAGCCGCCCCTTTAAGCGAGGTCCACCGCATACAGCTCGCTATACCGCGCGCCCTTCTCTCCCAGCGTGCTCTCCATCACCACGACGCGCGTCGACACGGCCGCCGCCGGAAGCTTGAGATGCGGCAGCGCATCGCACAAGACGCGTGCGCGCCGCGCCAGGGTCACATGGGGGACGAACTCCTTATCATCGAACGCGATGCCGCGACACGCGAGCCCCTCGCGCACGCGAGCCGCCAGCGCCACGAGCGCCTGGTGCTCCGCCATGCCGACCCACAGCGTGGAGTTGATCGGGCGACCGAACGTGCCGAGCCTATCCGGCTCGAGCTCGATGGGACCGCAGCCCACGGCCGCCTCGTCGAGCGCCGCCTTGACGGCATCCAGCTCGAGCGGTTCGATATCCCCCAAAAAGGCAAGGGTGACATGGTAGGTATCACGCGTAAGAAACCTTCCGCGAAGATGGCCGGAAAGCTCCATAGCCACCCCACCGAGCTGCTCCGAAAACCTAGCAGGCACCTCAAGCGCGATAAACGTTCTCACCGATGTCCCCTCCAACTGCACGCCAAAATGAGACTCATATAGAACATTGTTCTGCCGGCCCCGAAGATGCGAGGCAGGTTCTCGGCAAGCGTTGCCATTTCATGGTTGAACGAGCCTCGCCGATTCACACCCCGAAGGACCGCCGACCATCATGTCATATGTAAGCCGTTGTTAACTTATTGCGATGTTTTTGAGAATGAGTATCAATATGAATGTTAACAGGGGCCATTAGGCAATAATGAAACACGTACCAAGCGCCGGTGCTTGAAGAGGGCCCACACGGGTTCAGGCATCAGCGCGATCGTCTGCGACCGAATGGAGAAGGCCATGAAGTTTGTATGCCCCGTTTGCGGTTACGTTGAGGAGTTCGACGGCGAGGAGCTGCCCGCCGATTTCAAGTGCCCCCAGTGCGGCGTCTCCGGCGACCGCTTCACCAAGGTCGAGGAGGGCAAGATGACCTGGGCCGCCGAGCACATCGTGGGCGTTGCTCACGAGGAGGGCGTCTCCGAGGACATCATCGCCGACCTGCGCGCTAACTTCGAGGGCGAGTGCTCCGAGGTTGGTATGTACCTGGCCATGGCTCGCGTTGCCCACCGCGAGGGCTATCCCGAGATCGGCCTGTACTGGGAGAAGGCCGCCTACGAGGAGGCCGAGCACGCTTCCAAGTTCGCCGAGCTCCTGGGCGAGGTCGTGACCACCTCCACCAAGAAGAACCTCGAGATGCGCGTTGAGGCCGAGAACGGCGCCACCGCCGGCAAGTTCGACCTCGCCAAGCGCGCCAAGGCCGCTGGCCTGGACGCCATCCACGACACCGTGCATGAGATGGCTCGCGACGAGGCTCGTCACGGCAAGGCCTTCGCCGGCCTGCTGCAGCGCTACTTCGGCTAAGCCGAGCGCGCTTACATCTAAGCCCATGCAAACGGGAGGCTCGCATCGCGCGGGCCTCCCGTTTTCTTCTATCGCGATGAGCGGACGCGCCGTCGCTCCCGTTGCGACTCGATCATATGGCGTATCGCCATCACGGGGTGATGGAAGAGCATGCGCG
>OBIU01000076.1_pt1 | contig 65120 bp, 52 predicted proteins | sample 1519871 | NCBI WGS metagenome assembly OBIU01 (sample SAMN04209229, study PRJEB22552) | human gut metagenome | biome: gut; material: feces | host: Homo sapiens | place: USA: Oklahoma
GGCCGTTGTCCTCGACCTGGATGGAGCCGTCGCGGAAGGCGGTGAGGGTGATCAGGTTGCCGTAGCCCTGGCGCGCCTCGTCGACGGCGTTGGACAGGATCTCGAAGGCCGCGTGCGCGCAGCCGTCGAGCCCGTCCGAGCCGAAGATGACGGCGGGGCGCAGACGTACGCGCTCCTCGTCCTTGAGCTGACGGATGCTGTCGTTGCCATAGTTTGCGGTGTTCTTTGCCATGCTCGCTCTCTCGGTGTCCCCTCTTTTGAGTCCCTATAGCTCTGTAGATGAATACCGTAGCATAGCGCACCCCGCCCGCGGCTCCGCCCGACACGAAATCCATCGAACGTGCGTTCGTTTCATATGGGTACTCGTTTGAGTCGTCTTTGCCATGAACCTCTTCCATGTGCATGTTGTGCGGCATGGTTCCGCGCTATTCCTTTAGATGCGAAGCCTGATGTTTTTTGTTTTGCGAAGGTATACAATGTCATACAAAGTAAGATAGAAGAGTAAAGGGGAAGTCATGGCCGTCTCTATTGCGTCTGAATCAATTTCTGCCAAGCTTCGCAAAGACGAGAAGAGCCGCTTTACTGCCATTTGCGACGAAATCGGCACGTCGCCGAGCAATGCGATCCGAATGTTCGTATCTGCCTTTAATCGTCGGGGCGGCTTCCCGTTCGATCCTTCGAATCCCTATGGGTTTAGCTCCGAGACCCTGGCTGCGATGGATGATGCTGCGGCGGGTCGCAATCTCTCTGGTCCCTATCGGACGGTCAAGGAGGCGATGGTTGCGCTCGACGAGGAATAGGCCATGCTGGAGTTAAGGTTCACGTCTAAGTTCAAGAAGGACTATAAGCGTCTCAAGAGGCAAGGCAAAGATCTTACAAAGCTAGAGGCGGCTCTTGAGATGCTTGTGCGTGGAGAGACTTTATCGGAGTCGATGCGCGATCATTCTCTAGGCGGGACGTATCGAGGTCATCGAGAGTGCCATATTGAGCCGGATTGGCTCCTTATCTATCGCATCGATGAGGGAGGCCTGGTCCTCGTTGCTACGCGCACGGGGAGCCATAGCGAGCTGTTGGGGTTGTAGACCTACGTATTTCGCCAAGGACGAGAGGGCCATTCGTCGACGGCGGCATCGATGAGGAATGCGAGCCGATAGGGGGGATGGTTCTCATGACTGAAGCGCGGTATGTGAGGGCGAGCAAGATGCTCGCGCGGGCCCTGCGGCATAAGCCGGAGGAATTCGGCATAGAGCTCGATGCGCACGGATGGGCGCAAGTCGGCCCCCTCGTGCGCGGCATGAAGGGTAAGGCCGAGTTCTCCCGCGAGATCTTGGAGCATATCGTGGCGACCGATCCGAAGGGCCGCTACGAGTTCGATATCCACCACATGCGCGTGCGAGCGCGGCAGGGGCATTCCGTCCCGGTGGATGTGGAGCTTGAGCGGCGAGAACCGCCCGCTGTCCTGTATCACGGCACCGCCGCGAGGTCGCTCGGCAGGATTATGCGGGAGGGGCTCAAGCCCATGAGGCGGCTGTACGTTCATCTGTCACCGGACCGACAGACCGCGCTCAAGGTTGGCTCGCGGCATGGGGAGCCTGCCGTGCTCAAGGTTGATGCGGCGGCGATGGCGGCCGAGGGTGGGGAGTTCTACCTTTCGCGCAACGGCGTATGGCTCACGGGTCCGGTGGAGCCGCGCTTCCTCGAGGTGATGCCTTGGGCGGAGGATGATGCGAGATGATCTACGTTACGGGCGACCTGCATGGATCCGCTTGGGACGTGGCTCGTTGTGCGTGGGCATAGTCTGGGAAATAACGGAGGCGGAGGTGTGCGATGTTCTATAACTACGCTGAGCTTGAAGACGGCACACAGGTGGCGGTTTCCGGTGTCCTCGATGGTGGTGTGGTGCAAGTTTCCGTCGAGCGCCCCGTCGAGTTAGGCTTTGATTCCGCCATGTGCACGCTTCCCTCATTTGAGTGGACGGCGATCGATGGCTTCGATGAGTCCGACATGACTCGCCTTGATTCCTTTGTCCACAACAACGTGCAGCTGATCCTGCGGCTGGCGCGTGAGGTGTCCAGGGAGTATGCCTGGGATCCGATCGCGTGAATGTAGAGGATTTCGTCCTTGCGAACCACGACGAGGTCTGTGATCGTTGACGCTATTGCCGCTATGTCGACATCAGCTTTCACAAGTAGGCGGCAACATAGGTAGATCGGTGACGCGAGGTTCGGCTGTCGTGAAGTTACCTCAAGATGGCGACACCGCCCGTATGTCGCCGAAGCGCCCTATCGCCGCCGATATGCGGTCGAACGCGCGGCGCCGATCTTCTCGATCATGCCTTCTTGCTGTAGCTTCGAGAGAACGCGCTCTAGCGTGCGCTGGCTCATCCCCGGGTTGGCATCCATGATCTCCCGCTTTGTGGCCGAGCCGATCAACCGGTCGAAGAACGCGCGAACGGCCTCTTCTTTGCCTGAAGGCGCTCCCACAAGCGAGAACCTGTTAGCGAGCTCCTGGTAGCAGGCGTCGATGATGCCGAGCATGTAGGTGACGAAGGGGATGTAGTCGCTCTTTCCTTCCAGCCAGCCTCGAGAGCTTGCGGCAAGGGCTTCGTAGTAGGTTTCTTTTGTGCGCTCGATCTCCTTTTCGATGGAGACGTACTTTCCCACGTCGTAGCTAGATCGATACATGAGCAGCAGCGTGAGCAGCCTGCTAATGCGCCCGTTGCCGTCGTTGAACGGGTGGATGCTCACAAAGTCGAATGCGAACACAAGGGACACCAGCAGGGGGTCGTACGTCCCGGCATCCATCTGATGGCGGTATTCCTCGCAGATGGCTTCGACAGCGGCGGGTGTCATGGCGGCTGACGTGGGGACAAAGCGTGCGACGAGTTCGCCTTGCGCGGTGCGCTCCGCGATCACATTGTCCGAATCCTTCCAGGCGCCAGCATGGGAATCTCCCGAATAGCGGTACAGGCTGCGGTGGAGCTGCAGAATCACGCCGGGCGTGATCGGGATGTCATCATGACTCTCGTGGATGAGGTCAAGAGCATAGCGATAGCCGGCGATCTCGCGCTCGTCACGGTTTCTTGGCTCGGCCTTTTCGAGCATAAGCTCGCGCAGGCGCTTGTCGGAGGTCGAGATGTTCTCGATTCTGTTCGATGCGCTCGTGCTCTGGATCTTGGCCACTTCCACCAAAGCGGCGAAGTGGTCGGGATGAGTGCTGGAGAGCAGAGATGTTTTGCCCTTGTGCTCGCGGATGTTTCCAAGCGCGGAGACGACCTCGGGGGTCATGAGGCTGCCGAGTGCTCGGTTGTAGTCGAACTGGGTCATAGTATCCTCGCCATCTCCGTGGTATCTTCGACAATTGTACTAGAAATGGCGAAGATACTTGAGCATTGGCGAGGATACTTTAGGCGCGGCGAGGATACGCCGAGGAGGCCGCGCGCCCAAATTCCCTGCGGGGTTGCTCGCTACGCCGGCCACCAGATGCGGGTGAGCGGGAGGATACTGCGGGTCTCGTCGTCAGCCTTGTCGTAGACCTCGATGTAATGGCGAACAAAGGAGTCGAGGTCGAGCAGGCGCACGGGCACGTTGGCGCGGTCGGCCTCGTAGCGGGCTTCCTTGGTGAAGCCCCCGGTGGAGACGTAGAGTCCGCGATCGCCCGCGCGAAGCTCGCCGATGAACGAGCGCACCGCGGGTGCGCCTATGGCTCCCTTGCGGTGCTTGACCTCCGCAACGATGCGCGGAGACTCGAGCCCTAGCGCGTCGGGGGAGGCGATCACGTCGCGTCCACCATCGGGGCCCTTGGGCGTCACGCGGGCGCAATAACCCATCGCCTTGAGCATGCCGGCCACCAGGCGCTCCATGTCTTCCCAGCTGAGTTGGCTCACACGATCCTTGATGAGCTCGATGCCGTTGTCGTAGGTGGCGGCGAGCGCCTCGTCGTCACTGGATGAGTCATCGCTGGAATCTTGGGCATGCTCGTCGGGGTTGCAGACGAGCCCTGCGCCCGCCGCCGGGCGCTTATGGGCGGCTGCAGACTCTAGGTCGGCTATGACTTCGGCAGAGATGGCGAAAATGGTCTGAATGCCGCCAAGCGAATTCTTGGAAGCCTGCGCGAGCACGTCGCGCGGCGCGGTCCTTTCCCATGTGACGGCGCGCGTGTACGTGATGCCGTTGGGCTCGGGCACGGGCGCGCAGGGACCGGCGATGACGCCGATATGGTAGAGGCGCTCGGCAGGGTCGTACATGACGACGGTCGACCCCTGCTCCATGGAATGGGCAAAACGGAATACCTGCCCAACGCTGGTCGCGACCTTCTGCTTGCTTTCGGTGGGGTGCGCCGCGGCATATGCGGCCCTGATTTGGTCGCGGTCCATGTTGGCGATGTCCAGGCCGTTGAAGTCCCAACCAATGCCGATGATGCCGTTCTCGACCCAATCGGTTGCGAACGTTCCCCCGCGCCCCGCGCGAATCATCCAAGCGCTCATGGTGGTGGCCTCCCTCGCCACTAGGATTTTCATGGCTGTATTATCGCGCTGTGGGACGATGCGTGCCGTACGCGCATTGCGACTTTGGGAATCCGGCTGCTGCGGTGCGTTCGAGGGGTCACATCGACCCTGTGAGGCTTGGCCCCTGATGCCTCGTTAGAGTAATACATACGCTGCTTTATGTTGATTTCACCCGTTTAAGGCCCTGCTGTTGTCCGTTCGCTTTGATACCATGATGTGCACGGTGAAAATACGCCCCATATTTTCTGTCATATGGGGTGTCGTGAGGGATTGCCCAAGGGGGTGTGGCGTAACATGGCGGAGCCTGATTCGAAAATTGCAGCTGTCGAGGCATCCGCGTATGCCGCCGCCAGTTCAACCGAATCGAGTTTCATAGAGTCCTTTGCTCGTAAGTACCCGCGTTCCATCCTTGAGATTCTTCTGTGCGATCGCACAACGGGGCGCAACATCATTTGGGCCGATAACGAATATGAAGTCCTGGGTGACGGTTATATGGGCGACGACGAGATTACCGTTGAGAAGATTACGGGTATGAATTCCGGCGTCATCAAGCCTCGCATCGCCAAAGCGCTGGAAAGGCAGTCTCAGCGTACTAAGAGCCGTGCCGAGGTCTTTACGCCTTCATGGCTGTGTAATCAGATGAACAACGACCTTGATGAGGTGTGGTTCGGCAAACGTGACGTCTTCAACGTCGAGGACTCCCAAAATCATTCCTGGAGAGCCACCACCGATTCCATCGAGTTTCCGCGACGCAAAAAAGGGCACGGTTGGCATGCCTATGTGGAGGCTCCGCGGCTCGAGATTACGTGCGGTGAAGCGCCGTTCGTGTGCTCGCGCTACGATACCGTCACGGGCGATGGGTTACCCGTGCGCGAACGCGTGGGCTTTCTTGATCGCAAACTGCGTGTCGTGACCGAGAGGACCAAGACCCGCAAAGAATGGGTGCGTCGTGCGCTCGAAGCGCTGCGGGCGACGTATGGCTTCGAATACCAGGGCGACAATTTGCTCATCGCGCGCATCAACGTGTTCGAGACGTTCGCCGAGCATCTCCGCGACCGCTGGGGGTCGGGTGCCATGCAAGAAGAGCTTGAGCAAGCGGCATGGATTGTATCTTGGAACTTTTGGCAGATGAACGGATTCACCGACGCCGTACCTACCAATAAGACGGGCGCCGAGGTGGAGTCGACTCTTGGAACCTTCAAAGAGCCCGAACCTGAGCCCATGCAGCAATCTCTGTTCGACTTGTTCGATAACGTGTTTCCAGACGAGAAAGTCGAAGAGGGTGAGAAGGCATCGAGGGAGATGGTGCCCTTATGCGTGATATACGACTGGAAAAACGGCAGGCCTTTTGAATTTGCGGCATTGAAAAGACAGGTGGCTGATACCATGACTCACAGCACAGCACAGCACAGCACAGCACAGCACAGCACAGCACAGCACAGCACAGCACAAATTCTATGCGGTTATTGGTAATCCGCCGTACCAGGAATCCTCAGGTGGCGAGAAGAAGGCTGATGCTTCGATCTACAATTTCTTTATGGATTCAAGCTACGAAGTAGCAGAGCGAGCTGAACTCATTACTCCTGCGAGATTTCTTTTTGACAATGGCAATACGCCCAAAGCTTGGAACCAAAAAATGCTCAATGACAGGCATTTCAAAGTTCTTAGCTATATTGAGGATAGTAGTTTGGTGTTTTCGAATACCGACATCAAGGGTGGCGTTGCCATTACCTATCACGACATAACTCAAACTTATGAGCCAATCGTACACTTCGCCCAGCATACAGAACTTAACACCATTCTTGCAAAGGTTCAGAATTATGGCGAGCCTTCAATAATAGAGGCAATCTACAATCAGAGTAAATTTGATTTATCCGTGCTATACGGTGATTATCCGCAGCTTAGGGACGAGGTTAGCAGTAAAGGGCGTGAACGGCGTCTAACGAGTGGCTGCTTCAATTTCGCTTGCTTTAAAAGCGAACCAAGTAATATTCCCGGTGAGCTTCGGATACTCGGAAAAACTGAAAACCAAAGAGCGTGGAAATATCTGGATGGAAAGTATATCGATTCCATCGGCTCTAACTTGATGGGATTCAAAGTTATTATTCCAGCAAATAACGGTTCGGGCGAATTGGGCGAGACAATCGCCTCCCCGGTTATCGCTGTCCCGGGGGAGGGCTTTACGCAAACCTTTATTAGCTTTGGTAACTACTCGAATAAGAGTGAAGCCGAAGCGATGCTCAAATACCTCAAAACTAAACTATGCAGAACCCTTCTTGGGATACTTAAGATTACCCAGAATGGCAAGAAGCCAGTTTGGAAATTCGTCCCTCTCCAGGATTTCACCTCTAACTCGGACATTGACTGGCTGCAGTCCGTGGCCGACATCGACCGTCAGCTTTACGCAAAGTACGGCCTCAACGAAGAGGAAATCGAGTTCATCGAATCCCACGTGAAGGAGATGAACTAGCTATGACAAGCATTGACATCTCTCAGATCATTGAGACCACCGCTCCCGCGGTGCCGCAAATCTATGCCTACACCACGCCCGAGATCGCCCGCCACAACGGCTGGACCAAGATCGGCTACACCGAGCAGGACGTGCGCGAACGCATCAAGCAGCAGACGCACACCGCCGACGTTCAGTGGCATCTGGAGTGGAGCGGCAACGCCACGTGGGAGCATCGCGCGGGCACGTTCCACGACACCGACTTCCACGCCTACCTCGAGAAGCAGGGCGTCGAGCGCGAACCCAAGAAGGAATGGTTCAGGATCAGCGGCGAGGAGTCTCACCAGCAGTTCTACCGGTTCCGCGACACCGACGGTGTGTTGGACGCACCCGGCGCCGCCTCTTACACCCTGCGCGACGAGCAGCAGCGCGCCGTGGAGCAAACGGGAGCCTTCGCCCGCGCCCATTGGGACGAGAGCGGCGCGCACGGCGGCGAATTCCTGTGGAACGCAAAACCGCGCTTCGGCAAGACGCTCACCGCATACGACCTGTGCCGCAGCATTGGCGCGCAGAAGGTGCTCATCGTCACCAACCGCCCCGCCATCGCCAACTCCTGGTACGACGACTACGTGAAGTTCGTTGGGGTAGAGGGCGGCTACCGCTTCATCAGCGGCGTGGACGCCCTGGCCGGCAAGCCCTACTGCCTCAGCCGCGAGGAGTACCTGCGCGCTCTTCGAAACGATCCGGAAGGCCCCAAGGGGTTCATCGAGTTCGTGAGCCTACAGGACCTCAAGGGTTCCATCCGATTCGGCGGCGTGTATCAGAAGCTCGACGAGGTGGCCGACCTCACCTGGGACGTGCTCATCATCGACGAGGCGCACGAGGGCGTGGACACCCTCAAGACAGACGTGGCGTTCGACCACATCAAGCGCCGCTTCACGCTGCACCTCTCCGGCACGCCCTTCAAGGCCATCGCCAACGAGAAGTTCGCCGAAGATGCCATCTACAACTGGACCTACGCCGACGAGCAGCAGGCCAAGCGCGATTGGCCCGCCGACTCCGAGCAGCCGAACCCCTACGCAAACCTCCCCAAGCTCAACCTGCTCACCTACCAGATGAGCGACATCGTCGAGCAAGAGGCTCGCGGTGGCATGGAGATCGACGGCGAGCAGACCGAGTTCGCCTTCGACCTCAACGAGTTCTTCTCGACCAAGCAGAACGGCGGCTTCGTGCATGACGCTGACGTGGATAAGTTCCTCGACGCGCTCACCACGCAGGAGAAGTTCCCGTTCTCGACGCCCGATCTGCGCGATGAGCTGTGCCACACGTTCTGGATGCTTGACCGGGTCGACTCCGCTCGCGCCCTCGCCAAGAAGTTGCAGGCGCACCCCGTCTTCGGGGACTACGAGGTGGTGCTTGCCGCCGGCGACGGCAGAATCGATGCCGACGACGAGAACGAGAAGTCGCTCGACAAGGTGCGCCGCGCGATTAAGGGCCATGACAAAACTATCACTCTCTCGGTCGGTCAGCTGACCACGGGCGTGACCGTTCCCGAGTGGACCGCCGTGCTTATGCTTTCGAATACTGCGAGTCCAGCACAGTACATGCAGGCGGCTTTCCGCAGCCAGAACCCGTGCCTGTTCGACCTGGGCGGCGGAAACTACGCGCGCAAGGAGAACGCCTACGTCTTCGACTTCGACCCGGCCCGCACGCTCACCATTTTCGAGCAGTTCGCCAACGACCTGTACGGAGAGACAGCGCGCGGCGGCGGCGACGTGGAGACACGCGAGCGCCACATACGCCAGTTGTTGAACTTCTTTCCCGTCTATGGAGAGGACGACGAGGGGCAGATGGTCGAGCTTGACGCCGAGCAGGTTCTCAGCGTGCCGAGGCGCATCCATGCCCGCGAGGTGGTCAAGCGCGGCTTCATGAGCAACTTCCTGTTCCAGAACATCGCGAGCGTCTTCCGCGCACCGGCAGAGGTCGTGGAGATCATCCAGCGCTTCGACCCCTACGAGCAGGGCAAGGCGCAGAACGCCGAGAAGAACAGGGTCGAGATCGATGAGGGCACGGCCAACGAGCTCTCGATCAACGACGAGGGCGAGGTGGAGATTCCCGACGAGCAGGTCGTCGGCAAGGCGGCGGACATCTTCGGGCCGAAGGTTTACGGCGACATCGCCATCGAATTCTCGAGCCATATGGACGATATCGCGAAGGCCCACGAGGCAGATGACGACGACAGGGTGATGCTCGACAACCTCAAGGAGGCATTCAAACAGAGCGTGACCGCGCCTTTGGTTCAGGCCGCCAAGGAGAGCTACGGCAGTGAGCTCAAGCCGCGCCAGCAACAGCAGATCGAGCGCAAGGTCCAGGCAGATGCCGACATTCAACTCAACCGCCAGGTCGGCGACTACCAGATCCAGGCGCGCCGCATCGAGCAGTCGCGCAAGGACGAGCTCAAGGCGGCGACAAGCGAGACCGAGCGCGCCGAGGTGAACCAACGGCATGACGAGCAGAAGGCCGAGGCGTTCCAGGCGCTCGCCCAGAAGCTCGAGGACTCCCGCGAGGAGCTCGTGCAGAGCGCCGGCGAGACCGTGGTGCGCGAGGTGGAGACGGCGAAGAAGGAGGAAGAGAAACAGGGCATCGAGGACAAGGTGCGCGCCCATCTGCGTGGCTTCTCTCGCACCATCCCGTCGTTCCTCATGGCTTACGGTGAAGAGGGTACGACGCTCGCAAACTTCGACACCGTGATCCCCGCCAACGTCTTCCTGGACGTCACGAGCATCACCGTTGACGAGTTCCGCTTTTTGCGCGACGGCGGCGACTACACCGATGGCGAGACCGGCGAGGTTAAGCACTTCGTCGGGCACCTCTTCGACGAGGTGGTGTTCAACGACTCCGTGAGCGAGTTCATCAAGCTGCGCGAGCGCCTGGCTAACTACTTCGACGAGTCCCAGACGGAAGACATCTTCGACTACGTGCCGCCCCAGAAGACCAACCAGATCTTCACGCCGCGCAACGTCGTGATCGAGATGGTGGACCTCTTCGAGAAGGAGAACCCGGGCTGCTTCGACGACCCGAGCCATACCTTCGCTGACCTGTACATGAAGTCGGGCCTCTACATCACCGAGATCATCAAGCGCCTGTACCGAAGCGAGGGCATGAAGGCCGCCTTCCTGGATGACCGCGAGCGCTTGGACCATATCTTGGAGCACCAGGTGTTCGGCATCGCGCCCACCGAAATCATCTACGAGATCGCTACCCACTTCATCCTGGGTTTCCACGACGAGGTCGGCCAGGGATGCGACTCGAACTTCGAGCTTGCGGACTCCGCAGAGCTTGCCAAGGAGGGTACGCTGGACGCATACGTCGAGCGCGTCTTCGGACCCAAGCTGGGCGAGGTGTAGCACGTGGCGGAAGTAATCGACAGCCGACGGGACGTGCGTGCGCAGGTGGCGCGCGAGGCGGCGGACACCGTGCGGCGCGACGGCGTCGAGTTGTGCGCCCGCCTGGTCTTCCGTGCCTCACGCAGCGAGCTGAGGCGTGCGGGGATCACCACGCCCGCCGCGCTCTACGACGAGCTGAAGCAGGTCTTCTGGAACGCCGACGATGGCGTTACCCTGGGTGACCACCTCTCCGTCGGATTCGGCAAGGTCGACCGACGACGCCAGGTGCGCGCCTTCGCCGAGCGCCATGCGGACGAGCCCAGGAACGTCACAGCGAAAGCCTACGAGCGCGAATACGGCTTCAGCGCCGGCATTGCCGCGATATGGCTCGACCTGTTCGCCGAGCCCGCAGACGCCAGCGTCTCGGAGTGGCTTGGCGTCAGGACCGCCGAGCACTCAACCTATGCCGTCGCCGTCCGCGCAGATGCGCCCGAGACAAGCGGCGCCGAACGAGAGGCGCCTACCCTCGAGAGCTTCCTCGGCCGGGAGCTTGCCGGCCGCATCTGCGACGAAGGTCTTGTGCGTCGGCGCTTCGCCTTCGAGTTTCCCGACGAGCAGCCCGAAGCGCTTGACCGTGGCATCGAGGGCGCAGGCTACTACGAGGACCGCGGCTTGTTCTTCCGAGAAGGGGGCACCCCGAGCGACCACTTCACGCGGCTATTGGCCGAGCATTCGTCCTTCGCGAAGGGCGACACCGGCTTCGAGAACGCCGTGTGGCAGCATCCCGCCTTCCGCCACGTGCTGCGCCAGGCGCTTTCGGACCACCGTGTGCTTCTCTACGAGGGCGATAGCTATATTTCGTTCACGCGACTGCACAACGTGTTGGGCGCACGCATGGCGGACATCGAGTCGTACGCGCCCGCGGTGAGCATGGACGCGCACGAGGGCGAGCCCTTTACCGTGGCAAGTCTGCGCGCGGGCGGTGCCGCATCTCATCCGTTGTACGGTCTGGACATGCCCGACGACTTCTACGAGGGGCTGCTCGACGCGGGAGGGCTCCTGCGCAGCTGCACGCTCGCTGGAACCAAGGTGTTCGTCGCCGGCGGCGAGGGACGGCTCTCGGCAGCCGACCTCATCGAGTGGATCGTTTCCCAGAATGAGGGGATCGAGCGTGACGATCTGCCAAGGCTGCTAGCGAGCGATTTGGGCATCACGTGTCCCATGCCGCTCCTGACAACGACCATATACAACTCCGACGTCTACTACGACGACATTGGGGACGCATACTACTCATCCATGGAGGCATGGAAGAAGGAGGCACGAAATGAACTTGCTTGAGGAAGGGATCGCGACAGGCAACGTCCTGCCGACGGGTCGCAAGGAGAAGCACTCCATCGACAACGTGACGCGCGACTTCGACATCTACCGCATCAAGTGCGACCTTCTGTTCTACAACGACCAGAACGACCGCATCGCCACGTGGGTGAGCGAGTACAACTCGGCGCAGGGCGCGGACCTGCTCGCCCTCGGTCGCGACGAGTACAACGACATCATTGAGGACTTCATCGTCGAGAGCAACCAGGCGGCGCTCAAGAAAACCGAGAAGAGCATCGCCCTTCGCGGCCAGCTGAGGCCGGGTATCGTGCTCAACGACGGACGCGTCATCGACGGCAACCGACGCCTGACCTGCGTCCGCCGCCTTGCGAGGGCGAACAACGAAGCGGGTTGGTTCGAGGCCGCCATTCTCGACGACGCCACAGGCAGCGACCCCAAGCGCATCAAGCTGCTCGAGCTCGCCATTCAAATCGGCGAAGAGGAGAAGGTGGCGTACGACCCCGTCGACCGCCTCGTCGGCGTATACCGCGACGTAGTGAAGAACCACCTCATCACCCCCGCAGAGTACGGCAACGCAACAGGCATGACAGAGGCCGAGGTCAAAAAGCTCGTCGACCGCGCCCAGTTCATGGAGGAGTTCCTCGAATTCTGCCAGGCCCCCGAGCAGTACCACCTCGCCCGCGCCCTCAAAGTCGACGGCCCCTTGGGCGAGTTCAACCGCGTGCTGAAGAAGTACGAGAACAGGCGCGACAAGCAGCTCGTCAAACGGCTCATGTTCGCCAACATGGTGGTGCAGCCCGAGGGCGACATCACCCGATACGTCAGAGACTTCGGCGACGTAGCGGGCACGGACGCGGAGGCCGACTTTAAGGCCGCCGAGCAGCAGGCCATGTCCGAGCTCCTCGAGAAGATGGGCCCCGACGCCCTCACGCGCGAGAAGGTGAGCGAGCTGCGCTCGGATGCCAATCTCGTCAATAGTTTCCAGCGCGCAGGCGACCGCGCAAGGGAGACCGTGCGACGCGTCAAGCTCATGGACACGCCCGCCAAGAAATCCGCCGACTGCCTGTCCGAGCTTGAGAAGATTCTTCCCGAGATGCTCGACGTGCTGGGGCCCGACGAGCTCGAGAAGGTGCGCTGCAACCTCGTGGCGGTGGCCGACAAGGTGGAAGAACTGATTGGTGAGATCGATGAGCGCGCCTAGAGCCGTCGTCTGCTACGACGAGGCACGGCCAGGCATGTACCTGTGTATCGAGGGGCAGGATGTCGTCACGTTCATGGCCTCGGCCGCATGGCGCGCCTGGTTGTATTACCCGGCAAGCGCTGTTGACGGTACCGACGGCGACCGCATTCTGCTCGACGGCGACATGGGCCTTCGCGAGTGCCAGGACATGCTCGAGGCGATCATGGAGGCCGACGGCCACGGCGTCGATATCGCGGTGGACCCGAGCTTCGACGCCTTCGTGAACGCTGGCGAGACCTATATCCGCGAACGCTCCGAAGTGGGATTGGCCATCAAGGCGCAGACCGCCGAGGGCATCGCCGACGACCCCCAGTTGGGTCCGCGCTTCCGGGGGTTCCGCGACGTGGTGAACGCCTCGATGGTGCGCCCCCTGCGCGACCGACAGATGCTTGACGCCTTCTTCATGGCGACGGTTGGGCGCGCAGCGGACTTCTCGGTGCCCGGAGCCGGCAAGACCGCGACGGTGCTCGGCGTGTTCGCCTACCTGCGCCACTTGGGTCTCGCGCGCCGCATCGTGGTGGTTTGCCCCAAGAACGGCTTCGAGTCGTGGGAGAAGGAATGGGTCGCCACCTTCGGGGAGAAGCTGCCGCTGCGCTGCTTCTCGCTGGGGGACCCCGCCATAGCGGCAATGTCGACCGAGCGCAGGCGCAACGCGCTATCGCTCGACAGCGGCACATGCAACCTGTTCACGTTCAACTACGAGTCGCTCTCGGGCTATGTGCGAGAGCTGCATTCCATCATCCCCGACCAGACCCTACTCGTGTTTGACGAAGTGCACCGGGTGAAAGCCATCGGTGGCAGGCGTGCGGAAGCCGCACTCGAGGCGGCCGACGGCGCTAAGTTTGTGATCGCCCTTACGGGAACGCCCATCCCGAACACTTACCAGGACATCTACAACCTGCTGCACATCCTGTATCCAGAGGACTACGACACGTTCTTCGGCTACGAGCCGGGCGAGCTCCGTGCCCCCGATGCGGACCTCCAGGCAAGTCTCAACGACAGCCTGGCGCCCTTCTTCTGCCGGACGAACAAAGACGAGCTCGGCGTGCCGCGCCCGGAGCCCGACGAGATCGTGGAGGTCGAGGCGACGCCCGACGAGGACACGCTGTTGCGCGTCCTGTACGCGTCTTGTCCCAACGCGCTCGCGAGGATCATACGCACCCTGCAGCTCGAGAGCGATCCCGAGATGCTCTGCTCTGCAGTGGACCCAGGCGACCTCGAGTACGTGCTCGACCAGGTCGGCGACGACTACTCGGACATCGACTACGTCGACTTCTCACAGACGTTCTACGAGGCCATCGAGCGAAGCCGCCCGAGCTCGAAGCTCGTGGCGTGCGAGCGGCTCGTGGAACGCATCGTCGCCGAGGGCCGCCCCGTCATCGTCTGGTGCATCTTCGTCCGCAGCATCAAAAATCTCCGCCGCGACCTCGCCGCCATGGGGATTCCGGCAGAGGCGATTTACGGCGTCACGCCGCAGGAGGAGCGACGCGAGATTCTGGACGACTTCCGTGCGGGACGCTTCAGGGTACTCGTGACCAACCCGCAGACGCTCGCCGAGTCGGTCTCTCTGCACAGCGTTTGCCATGACGCGGTGTATTTTGAGTATAGCTACAACCTGGTGCACCTTCTGCAGTCGAAAGACCGCATACACCGCCTGGGCCTGCCTGACGACCAGAAGACGCGCTACTACTTCATGCGCGAGAAGTTCATGCGCGACGGCAGGGAGCTATCCCTCGACGCGGTGATCTACGACCGCTTGAAGGAGAAGGAGCAGACGATGCTCGACGCCATCGACCGCGGCTGCCTCGAGAACGGCTACCTCGATGATGAGGACCTGCGCATCATCTTCGAACGTCTGCTGGGAGAAGATGCCAAGGGCCTGGAATTCTAAAGGCAAGTTGGCACGCAAGACGCTAATCGTTTACAACGTCGTACTGAGCAAAATCGGATTGGGTGAATCGATGCTTGGAGATATCGTTAAAATTGTCTACTTCGATGAAGGGTCGGCGACGGATTACTGCCAGATTAGAAGTGGCGGCGACGTCAATATGGAAGCAATGGCGAGCGATAGCAAAGCCAAGGGAGTCGAGGGCGCGGTTGGAGCGAGTATCAGTACCAGGCTCTCAGGCTTAATCCCCTTCGTGAAGCCAACTGCAACAGCAGAAGGATCGGCTGAAGCCTCTTACCACATCGATACCGTTGTCAAAAGTATCGTCACCAACACCGTCCTCACGGATTTTTTGAGCAACGTGAGCGACGGCGATGAAAGGAACATCACTCTATTTGAGGGAAAGCGCATCGAGCAGGTTCCCGGATCGATTTCAAGCTTATCCTTACTCACACCATATTTTGGAATGATGAAGGCTGGACAAGGAATACCGGCGGGCGACCTTGAGATTTCTATAGACAAACTGGACCCTACGCTCTCGAAGGCAAAGGGTTACCTGGAATTTATCGGCAAAGAAAAGGGCAAGTCAGACGTCATCATCAGATTCAATAGCGCAGCGTTTAAGAACAACTATCGTCCATCAGATCTGCTTAGGATGAACCTAAAACTATACGCAACGTTGGTCGGCGAATGCCGACTTAGCGATCTTACTCCTGACAATGAGTTCAAGTTGGAGGGCTTTTCCGCAGGAAAGGACAATCCCGACTACCAACCGAACGCAGAGAGCGCATCAACTCGAGATGAGCCTTTGCTGAAGGTCTACGACGCTATTCTCGCGGGGGTGAAGGTAAATGGCTAATTGGGTCACTATTTTCTTCGGCCCGCGCTCGGAATTCGATCGCATTGTCCACGAGGAAACGAAAGACGACGATACCGTAGTTAGCTATCTCGATTCGATACGCGTCTACAACGCGAGAATCAAGTCTTCGGACCTCCAAACCAGGGATTTGCAGCTCAATGCAGCAGATTATGTCGATGGCTGCGTAGTTCACGCAGACGATTTCGGCTCAGTACTGAGTCATGTAATACCTAGCTTTGCGAGCATTCTCGAATCGACTTATGACATTGACAAGTTGTACGTCCAAAACCCTCCAAAACGTGCCTTTGATTCACTGGTTGCCTCTCATGATCCCGAGGCCGTCAACGTGATCAGGTATAAATATAAGGCCGTGGGAAAACGCGATCTCCCCGCAATTTGTATGGGTCTGGAAGAAGGAGTGCTTGACCAAAAAGAAGCAAAAAAGGCACTCGTCACTTCGCTATACAGACTTTCGGTAATGCAAGATGAACGCCCGTCTGCCGTGCTGCTGTATGGTCCCTCTGGGGTCGGAAAGACCGAGACGGCCCGCTGTCTCTCCGAAGTCCTCGGGGGTGGATTGACGCGTATTCAGTTTTCGATGATGCAAACAAACGAGGCATACGAGTACTTATTTGGAGCTGAGCACTCCAAGGCAAGTTTTGCGCGCGACCTTCTCGCGCGAGAATCAAACGTAGTGCTTATTGATGAGTTCGACAAGGTCAATCCCGGCCTGTATAACATGTTCTATCAGCTATTCGACGAGGGTCGTTATGTTGACACAAATTATGACGTTGACGCACGTAACTGCCTCTTTCTTCTTACATCCAACTTCTCCAGCGAAAGAGCGGCGAAAAGAGCTATGGGAGGGCCGATCTTCTCACGCATCAGTGCGAGCGTCGAGTTCACGGACTTATCAACCAACGCGAAAACAGCGCTTATTAGAAAGCATTACGACAAGATTATTTCGAAGCTCGACAACGAGGATCGCGCAGCCATTGCCGCGAGCGACATTCTGAGCTGGTTCGAGAAAAATGCTGAGAGATATGACAATATGAGGACTCTCAAAACTAAGATCGAAAAAGCGATTTTCGAAAAGCTGTCGGAACCTTTGTTCGACGAAAATCATTAGCTCGTAGCAAATGAACAAGAGTAGCAACTCGGAATTTTTTAGATAGTCAGACCTAATCCGAGAAGCGCTAGTAATTTGGTAGCGCAGCTGCAATCGGAGTCAATCTATGCGCATGCATCTATCAAATGCATGCGCATTGTTAATTAGATTACAGCGGGTTTTCTGTTGTGCAATAAGAGGCAACCTTAATCGATTCAGTTTTAATCCTGAAGCGCCAATACCTTCAAGATGGTACCGCGCCTCCAACGGCATCGACATTCAGGCGTTCAGCCTCATATCGAAGATCGCGTGTGTTTAGTCAAGCCTGATTTTCGGTTTTGAGCATAGGTTTCTTTCGGGTTCCGGCACGCAACTTTTTCGGGTTTCGTCACGGGCGCGCCGCCGTCCCTACCTCCCCGACTTTCCCAGCATGAGGGACTCCTCGAGCCTGTGGCTGGGTCCGCCGAACTCCACGAGCCTGCCGTGGTGCACCACGCGGTCGACGATGGCCGCCGCGAGCTTGTCGTCGGCGAAGACCGTGCCCCACCTGCTGAACTCGACGTTGGTGGTGAATATCACGCTCCTCCTCTCGTAGCTGTCCGATATGACCTGGTACAGGAGCCTCGCCCCGTCCACGTCGAAGGGCACGTAGCCGAACTCGTCCAGGACCAGGAGCCTCGCCTTGGCCACGTCGGCGAGCAGCCGGTCGAGCGTCCCCTCCCGCTTGGCCTTGCCGAGCTGCAGCACCAGCTGCGCGGTCTGCCAGAACCTCACGGGGTAGCCCGCCGAGGTCGCGGCGATCCCGAGGGCGGTGGCCATGTGGGTCTTGCCGCGCCCCGTCTGGCCGTAGAAGACCAGGTCCTCCGCGTCGCGCACGAACGCCAGCGAGAGCATCTCGCCGCGGCCCCAGCCGTCGGGGAACGAGACGTTGGACCAGTCGAAGCCCTCGACCGACTTTGGGACGGGGAACCTCGCCTGCCTGAGCAGGCGCGCCCGCTTCGCCCTGTCGCGGTGCGCGATCTCCGACTCGAGCATCGCCGTGCACGCGGCCACCTGGCCCGGCGTCGCGGAGGCGGGGAGGGCGCCGATCGTGTCGCCGGATATGAAGAGGGCCCTCGCGGCGCCGCGGAAGGCCGCCTGCGCGGCCTCACGCTCCGAGCTCTTCTGCGGCATTGCCGCCACCTCCCTCGGGCAGTCTCAGCGCCCTGTCGTAGACGCCCAGGTCGACCTGCTCGTCGTACTCGACGCGCTCGTCTCCCGATGCGGCCCTGGCGGCCGAGAGGGCGACCGAGGCGCGGTCGACGCCCCCGGTCGCCGCGAGCGAGCGCGACATTCCCTCCACGGCGGCGCCCCACCCGCGCCCCGCGCTCTCGTCGCGCAGCACCCTGAGGTCGGCGGCGAGGTCGGCGGGCGCCTCGGAGTCGAGGAAGGCGACGAGCTCGGCGGGCAGCGCCGCCCTCACGCTCGAGTCCCTCCACCCGGCGGGCCTCATGCACAGGAGCCTCAGCTGCAGCGTCGGGTCCGAGCTGTCGGTCGGGGCCTCGCCCCACTCGCGCTCGTAGGCGGCGACGACCTCCCCGGTCTCGCAGTCGCAGACGACGACGTCGAAGGCGCCGAGCGCGACGGCGACCTCGCGGCGCGCGTAGGCGGGGCCGGCCGAGTAGCGGTGCACCCCGCCGACCGTGATCGTTCCCTGCTTGTTGCACCTCCTGGTCTCCCACCTCGCGCACGAGAACGCCGCCGGCGGCAGCGGCGAGAGCGCCTCCCTGTCCTCTCCGAACAGCTCGGATTCGGGCGTGCCGAGCCTGTGGTGGCGCTTGCCCTCGCTCAGGTCGAGGCAGTCTTCGAGCAGCCTGCGGTTGAACGCGCGGACGTCGTGGAACGACGGGACGGGGACGAAGAGGTTCCTCCTGTGGCAGCCGACCTTGTTCTCGACGTTGCCCTTCTCGTTGCCCGAGTAGGGGTCGGTGAAGGCGTGGTCGAGTCCGTAGTGGGCCGCGAGGCGGCGGAAGAGCCCCGATGTCCTCACCTCCCCGCCGACGCGCCTGCCGACCTCGGTGGCGTTGTCGAAGACCGCCCTCCTGGGAACGCCGCCGACGAACTCGAAGACGTTGCGGAGCCCTTGGCAGACGCACTCGGCCGTCTCGCCCCAGAAGACCTGGGTGAGCCCGACGTTGGAGTGCGGGAAGGCGACCGTCAGGTACTTGCCCCTGGTGACCACGCCGCGGACCCTGAAGTCCGCCTCGCCGAAGTCGACCTGGACCTCGCCGGGCAGCCATCTCAGCGTCAGGAACCCCTCGGCGTCCCTGCGGTCGCGCTCGCAGGCCATCTCCTCGCGGCGGCGCTTGACGTAGCGCTGCACGGTGGAGTAGCTGCCCGTGTAGCCCTCCTCGTCGCGAAGCCTCACGTAGGCCCTCGTCGCCGTGTGGCGCTGCTTGCGCCAGTTCCTGCAGTCGTCGTCGAGCCAGGAGTCGATCGTCTCCTCGTATGGCGCGAGGACCTCGCCCTCGGGCTCGCGCCGCCTCGGGGGCTCGGGCGACAGGTCCTTCATCCTGGCGTACTTCCTGACCGTCGGCTCCGATGCGCCGACCGCCCGGGCAATCGAGGCGATTGGCTCGCCGCCCCTTGCCCTCTTGCGTATATCCTCTATCTTGTCCACGCCGATCATTCCTCTCTGGCCCTCCTCACGTCGTAAACCGAAGCAACGATATTGTTGGGCCGATTGCGGATGGTCGGCGCGCCCATGCTCAAAGCCGAAAGAATTTCGTGCTCAGTCCCGAAACTTTCCGACGCTCAAACCCGCAACTTGGAGGCTATCAAATACAATCGCGCATCACATTCAGGCGGACGGAGCGTTTCCCGAGAAGGTCTGTTAGGTGAAGTGATGATAACACCGAGGAAAGGGTTAGCGTAAGTTGGCTCTTTTGCTCCCTTCGGCTCTTCGGTCCGTGCTTCCGGCGCAGACATGAGTTTTGCGGCCGGACCTTGTCGTGCTCCCGCCGCACTCACCCCGCACAGTGAGATCCTTCGCCCCTTGCTTGTGGGAGCAAACGTGGCACTAGCTGTTATGTGTCAATAGGTTGTTTACACCCACGATGCGCGACATGGGCGGGAAGCCCTCGCCCGTCCATTTCTGTCGTGATATCAAAATCCGTTGCTACACCAATCGGGCGTAGTCCTGCCTCTGGTGAAACACGTGGGCGATGACGATCGCATCACTCTCAAAGTAGTACAGCATGATGTAGGAGTTGACGCGGCAGGCGTGGTATCCCAGCTTCGCGACCTCCGGCAATTTGCATAGCCCGTAGTCGATAACGCCGCTTGAGAGCAGCTCGAGCTGATGTCGATACTCCTCGACGAAACGGCGGGCGGGCTGCATGCCAAATCCGCTGAGGTACTCGACGATGCTTTCGACCTCTAACTCCGCCGTCGGGAGGATTTTGACCTCATAGGCCATATTTATCCTCGATTGCCGCGAGCGATTCGAAGGCGTCTGTGGCAAGGCCGTCGTTGCGCTCCCGCTCCGCCAGGGCGATGCGCCCCATCAGGCGAGCGCGGGCAAGCTCGGCCTCCATTCGATCGTAATCCTCGGATCGCATCACGACGAATTTACTGTATCCGTTTTTAGTGACCGTAACCGGACCGGCAGAAGACTCCACCAGCTCGGCGAAGCGAGAGGTATCGCGCATGTCTTTCACGGGAACGCAGACTGGCATAAGGACCTCCTTGCATAATTGTGAACATAATTATAGCAAGTAATCTGTACTTAACATGCCGACTGCCTGGGCTTTGCGCTTTCAGAATAACTCCGCCATAGGCAACATGGCTGATTCGCAGGCTTCCTTTGGCCCTCCAGCAAGATCAAGAAAACCAACGGCAGAGAAGGCTACGAGCGGATTTACGAACTGCGCTCGTCCTATTACGAGTTCGACTCGCACGACCAAGCCTGCTGGTTCAACGAGGAGCAGGAGAAGGCCGACAAGCCCCTCATGTTCGAGCTCCTGGGCAAGCTCAACGCCCGCATCGCGGAGCTGAACGACGACTCCTTCGTCGTGGACGATCGGGAAACGCCGCGCGTCGAGGCGCTGTAGCCGTGCGGGCGGCTCGGCATTTCCGTGTGAGATAATGCGTATAGCGAGGAAGGAGTCGCCCATGATTTACACAGCGCTTACCAACCGCGCCATGCGCATCGCCTACGAGGCGCATGCGGGGCAGGTCGACAAGTGCGGCGCACCCTACGTGTTCCACCCGTATCATCTCGCGGAACAGATGCCCGACGAGGTCACGACCTGCGTGGCCCTGCTGCACGATGTTGTGGAAGACACGGCTATCGCGCTCGATGAGTTGGAGCGCGAGTTTCCGCCGGAGGTCATCGAGCCCCTGCGGCTGCTCACGCACGATCCCGCTGTGCCTTACCGCGATTACATAGACGCCCTCGTCGTCGACCCGGTCGCACGCGCGGTCAAGCGCGCCGACCTCGTGCACAACTTGGACGAGACACGGCTCGAGGGCTGTGGGCACATCGATGAGGCGGAGCTCTCTCGAAGGCGCGAGCGCTACCGCGTCGCCCTTGAGGTCCTGGACGAGGGTGAGCGGTTCAGCCTCATGTTGGAGCACCGCTCGGCGGTGGCGGAACGCGTTCTCTACGAGGCCGACCCCATGGAGCTGTGCGGGGGCGAGGACGGCGCACCGATCGATGAGTACTCGTTTGAGGCGCTCATTCTGGCGGCGTGCGTCTCGCTCGAGAAGCCCGTCTCGGAGGTCGCGCGAATCATCGGTCTTGTGCTGGAAGCGACGTTCGACACCGAGCTTTGCCCGAGTAAGCGCGAATCTCTCGCGAGAAGGCTCCTCGATGCATGGCCGGAAGATCGGGGCCTCATGGACGGCACCCCTGAGGAGATCATCGACATGGCGATTGAGGATTACCGGGAACTGCAGGAGCGGTGGGAGAGGGAGGCGCCGGCTATCACGCTTCCGGATGGGAGCGTCGTCAAGAGCGCCATGACCGTGCACGCGCTCGCACGCATGGCGAGGCTGTGATGAAGTGCGGCCCCGGTCGCGATTGATTGCAAGATCCGGAGCCGCAAGGTCGATGGTCCTAAACTCGATGGCGAGATCTACATCGAATTCGAGCTCGTCGCCGTGTGCCCGCAATAGTGTTATGAAAACACCTGATCGTAGGCATGGTTCGGCAAAGCCAAGCGCGCTTAGGAGTCAGCCGGTCACCACTGCGGAACTATGTCCTCACGCGGTGCTTTAATTACCCTATCAACATGGAGGCCCAGCCGGCAGTCCAAGGGCCGCATCAAGGGAAGGATGGTTGGTTCATATGTCCGAGAATCTCGCAGTCGTCAAGGTGAGCGCAACGGCGGAAGACAAGGTCGATCCTGACCTCGCGGTTTTCACTCTGCGCTTCGGTAAGAAGTGCGAGACCCAGCAGGCGTGCGCCGATGATTTCGCTGCGGAGCAAGATCGCGTGATCCGTGCGCTCGAGCTCTTCGGCATTGCAGATGACCTGGGGTTCGATGGGTATTCGTCCTACCTGTGTACCTCTGGTCGTCGCGCTGTCGTCATGGGTTATGAGTACTATTGCTCCGCGACGCTCAAGGTCGAGCGGGAGGGCCATGATATCGCGGCTATCTGGGCGGCGCTCGCAGGCCGAGTCTCGACGGCTCGCGTGAACCTGCATTTCGGGCTCAGCGACGAAGATGCCGAGGAGCGGCGCCTGATAGACACCGCGGTCGCGAAAGCCCGGTTGAGCGCCGAGGCGCTTGCGGCGGCGGCCGGGATGGAGCTCGCCGGCGTAAAGGAGATTCGTTATAACCGTAGCGGGGATTCCTGCTTCTGGGGTGCCGTCTGTGCCGACGGCTGCGCGGCCCCGAACGGCGCAGCAAGCTCCATGCCGGACCTCCATCCCGAGCCGATCGATGTTGCATGCAGCGTGGATGTGGATTGGTGGCTCAAGCCCTCGGCATGATTAATTGTGCAATAGCTACTGCATAATTTGTTCGGCGCGTTGTCGCTCAGCATCGGCTAGCTGGCTCCATGCTCTTAAATCGACTCGCATAATTCTGCGAACTGCATGAATCGCAAAATTATGCTAAGTAGGCTAGTGGTAAAATATTGCGACAACGCGCGAATGGAGGCTGGCAGCTATGGTTGACGCATTGGAGATCGGTTATGCGATAAAGCAGCGACGTGCCGAGCTCGGGCTCACGCAGGCGCAGCTGGCGGAAAGATCCGGGGTTTCAAAGCGCTGCCTGTGGTCGATGGAGCTGGGCCAGAGCTCGGGTGTGCAGCTGGATAAGCTCACTGCGGTGCTGACCGCCTTGGAGCTTGAATTGACGCTGGGCCCTGCTGACAAGAACCGAGAGGATGCCGCGAAGCGGACCTCGGATATCCCCGCAGGTCTGGACGAGTTGTTCCGACCCCAAGAGGGCGCTTTGGAGGCGCTGCGTATCTTGACGGGAGGCAAACATGGCGAGTAAGGACCTGGACGTCTATATCGCGGGCGATCACGCCGGAACGCTATCTCAAGGCGAATCCGGCTCCCTTACATTTGAATACGGCAGCACCTACCGTGGTGTTCCGCTCTCCTTGTCGATGCCGCGTTCGACGCGAGCATATCATGATCGCGTTGTCCGTCCATATCTTTGGGGGCTCTTGCCCGAGGACCCTGATGCGCTGAAGGGCATATCACGGTCGACGGGGGTGTCGCCGAGTAACCCGTTCGCGTTGTTAACGTTCATCGGAAGAGACTGCCCCGGCGCCGTTCAATTCTGCGCGCCAGGTTCGTATCCAAGCCGCGGGTCCAAACTCGTGCCAATCACGGAGACCCAAATTGCCGAGCGACTTTCCGAAGGCCGGGCGGGCGGCAGGGGCTGGCTGGCCGAAAATGAGCGTTGGAGCCTGGCGGGTCAGCAGAGTAAATTTGCACTTAGAAAAGATGGCGATCGTTGGTTCTCCTGTGAAGGCGATGCCCCTACAACGCACATGCTGAAAAGCGGCGTGAGAGGCTTGGAGCATCAGGCACTCAATGAATATGTTTGCATGCGCTTGGCCGCCTTGTGCGGAATTCGCTCTGCGCATGTGTCTTATCGAGAATTTGAGGGTGCTCATGGGCTTGAGCCGGCGATAGTGATCGAGCGTTATGACAGGAAATGGGATGACGGGAAAGTCACACGTTTGCATCAGGAAGATTTCTGTCAGGCGCTTGGTTGCCTTCCGGAGAAGAAGTACGCAGCCGACGGTGGGCCGGGCGTGAAGGAAATCGTCGGGGTGCTTAAGCGTACCTCGCAATCTCAGATAAATGTCGTCGAGTTTCTTCAGATGCTCTTCTTCAACTATCTCATTGCTGGAACCGACGCGCATGCAAAGAACTATTCGGTGATGTTGGCTCCGGGGGCTGTGTGTCGTCTGGCACCGCTATACGATGTCGCTTCTATGGCTCCTTACGTTGACGAACGGGTGTGGGAGCATAAACCAGCCAAGCTCGCCATGTCCATTGGTGGCGAGAATCGTGTCGGGCATGTTAGTGTCCGAAGCGTGCAGAAGATGGTCGACCAGTGCGGCCTGGAAGAGCTTGGCATTACCGTCGAGGGATGCGTGGCTCTTGCAATCGAGTTGGCGAACAAAATACCGGGGAATATCGCCGCGGTGTTCGATGGGCTTGAAAAGACGGAAGTAGGCCAGCCCGCGCGTGAGTTGAGGAACCATATGGAGAAGTCGATTGTCAGGTTATGCGAGAAGTCGATCGCGCGCCTCGAGTTCGATGGCTAAAGCCACAGAGGTCAGCCGATCGTCACCGTCGCTGTTTGTCTTCACACGGTGCTTTTCGCGTGATCCGCGCGCTCAAGCCCTTCGGCATAATCACTTTTGCAACAGCTGCTGCAAAATTCGCTCGGCGCGTCGTCGCTCGTGATTGACCAGCGGTCCCTTCGCCGTGTACGACCAGGAGACGCCGCGCGTCGAGGCCTTGTAACGAGCGGGTAAGTCGGAGTGAAGATGGTTGGAGGCGAGCGTCAACGCCGCGGACGGTACCTGGACGCGCTGGTTCCTCAGCTGTATACTCGTACGTAGTATTTCCGTACACAAGCTACTCCGCAAGAGGAGGACGACATGGCAGCGCTTGCTTTGGAAAAGCCCTGCAGGATGGACCTGAGGCTCACTGGCGCGCAAAGGGCCAGCTACGAGGAGGCGGCGGCGCTCAAGGGCCAGACGCTCACGCAGTGGTCGACCTCCAAGCTCGATGAGGCGGCGGCGGCAGATATAGAGGCTGCGCGCCTCACCAGGCTCACGGGGCCCGCATTCGAGGAGTTCTGCGCGATGCTGGACGCCCCGCTACCGGAGTCGACCCGCGAGCTTCTTGTCCGTGAGGAGATCTGGGTATGACGGCTGGGTTCTCCCGGCCGGTCCAGCTTTCGGCTGGGGAGCGCATAGAGGGTTTCCATTGCGGCGTTGAAATCGTTGGCTCGTGGGCTGCGCGCCATGCCGCCACCGCCCGTGCCCGTGGCACGGCCGTCATCTATGTGTCGCGCTGCGCCGGGCGCGTAGCGGGCTTCTATACACTGAGCACGCATTCCGTCGTGCGATCCGATGTTGGCGGCGGATGGCTCACCCGTAACGCTCCCTCCCAGGTCCCTGCTGTGTTCCTTGGGATGCTCGGCGTGGATGACGATTTCAAGGGGATGGGCCTTGGCGCCGCTCTGCTGCGCGATGCGATCATCAATGCCTTCAAGGTCGCGGCTATCGCCGGTGCACGGGCGCTCGTGGTCGATCCCGTGGATGATTCGGCCGCGGCGTTCTATGCCCGTTACGGCTTCAGGCGCATAGGAGATTCGGGTCGTATGGCCATCGGGCTGTAGATGGACGACGGGCTTGCCTTCTCGGAGGTGAGCGCATTCGCATATATGGGTGAGGTTCGCTCTCGGTGCGCAGTCGCTCCAACGCGTCACGTCTGCGCCTCGTCCAACCCTTTGTGGAAGGCCCGCGCTTTCTCACGAAGATCGCTGTGGTTGAAGACGATGCGGTATCGGTAGCCAGTTTCATCAGCCGCGTGCTGAAGGCTGCTCCTACACCTCATCCAACAGCACCGCGGCCTCGATCCCGCGTTCTCCGTCCTTTTGGAATGCCAGCGGGAGCACGTCGCCCGCATGGACGTCCAGGTCCTGCTCGGGTTCGTTGAGCAGCGTTCCGAAGATCGTGTCATCCCGCAGGTCGCACAGCCGCAGCCAGACCAGCTCCGGTTTGGCGGTCCCGCTTGGTAGTAGCAGCACCTGCACGTCGTCTGGGAACAGGGGATGGCGGATGGGGTCGAGGAACTCCGTGTCGCGCAGTTCGAGCACCGCCGGATTCTTGGGCGCATAAACCTCGTCCGCCTCGTACGTGAACCGCTCGAACGCATGCGGGTCTATGCCCGTGGGGCACCATATTGCCTGGGTGAGCGCCCCGGCCCTGATAATCGCGAACAGGCTCTCATCACGTTCGTGGGTCACCCAGCTCGCCCCGTCGATCGCCGCGGGGCAGATGTAGCGAAAGCTCAGGCCACATTGACAGTCGATATAGGGCCAGGCCAGGATGCCGGCTTCCACTTCCTCGGGAGCCGCCTTGAGCCATGTGCCGTCGTCGTCTGGACCCGGGGCCAAGAACACCACGTTGTCCATGAGTGCGCGAAAGCTCGTTTCGCCTACGAGCCACACGGCTTCGGCCGGCATGGGGTCGGGGGCATACAGCTCGCCTGCGGGGCCGAGTCCCACTGGATCCGCGCATCGCTCGAGCCATTGGCTGGTGGCGAGCTCGGGGATAGGCTCCTGCTGGCATCGCGCCCGGAAGCGCGCACGGATGTCCTCCACGTTGAGCCCGGGCATGTCGAACTCCGCATGCTCGAAGAGGCGCCAGCGCTCGTCGTCCAGCAGATGCAACAACGTAATCTGCGCTTTGCCTTCGTATTCGTACACGTCGACCACCTTGAAGCGCGATTCCGGCAGGGCGACGTGCAGGCCCCAGTTTGTGTCGTGCTCGTATTCGGTAAGGTCGTGCATGTGGTTGGAAAGGATGGCGAAACGGTGCGTTGCGATCATGCCGCCCACGCGGCAGGAGGCGTCGACGGGCGCTTTGTCGCGGATAACGAGCCCGGGCGCGTAGAGCTCGGCGACACGAGGATCGAGGTCGACGTCTCGCACATAGGTGGTGAGTCCGGGCAGCATATCGTTCAACGCGCCCTCGAGCTCTTCGACGCCGACGCCGAGCGTTCCCCTGGTCTCTTTGTCTAAATTGGTTTCCATGGCTGCTCCTTGCGTCTAGAAGTTGTCAAGGGTGGTATTCCCAGCGTCTTGGGGAAGGAAGTTCGCCTGCAGTTGATCTTCATCTACCTTCCCTTCTCGACGTTGGGTCCGTGCAGGATGTTCGTATGCTTGGCGACCATGTTATCCTCCCCGGTCGCATGTGGGCGTACCGCAAGAAGGACATGAAGCGGCAGGTGGAGAAGGATTCTGGAAGCGCTCGCCGAGTCGCCTTTGCAATATCCTGCGAACTGCTTGAATCACAAAAGCTGCGACAGGGTGCGGGATGGGTTCACTTCGGTGCATCTGGCGGGCGGGCGCCACTCGAAGGGGCTTTCGCGTTTCCCGTCCCTAACGGAGATTGGAGGAGCGTCGACGCGCTCATGCCCTCTATGCGCCCTTTAGGGCGTTCGTTCGGTTTTATGAGGTGCTGCTCGAATTATAATGACTGGATTCGTGCATTCGAGAAAGGATGGGCATGCCGATGAGGAGATGTGACAACGGGCTTACCAAGGACAGGGTGCGGCGGGCCGCCGCCTTCGTGCTCTGCGCGGGGCTGGTGGCCGCTGCCCCCGCGGCGGCGCACGCGCTGGAGAGCGTGCCCGCGAGCGCGCAGGGGCGGTCGGCCTCGGCGGCGCAGGGCGCCAGCGCCCAGGCTGCCCAGCCGACTCAGATGAAGATCGAGGACTACCTCAAGAGCTGCTGGAAGGAGCGGAGGACCGAGGTCGATCTCACGCCGTACGGCATCACCGATGAAGAGCTGAACACCGTCCTCTTCGGCATCCACTACGAGGAGCCCGAATACTATTGGACCATTCGCTACCAGGTATATGACACGGATAGGGTGACGGGAAAGGTCACGACGTATTACCCGCAGTACACCGATGAGGTGGGCACCCCGTTCGACCGCAGCGAGGAGCTGGAGCGCGAATGGGACGTCGTCCGGATGCTCACGGAAAACTGCACCACGGATGTGGAGAAGGCGCTCGTCGTGCACGACCACCTCGTGCGCACCATCACCTACAGCAAGAAGCTGGGCACCCATATTCCGCACGACATCGAGGGCGGTATCCTGGAGAAGCAGTGCGTGTGCGAGGGCTACGCGCTCGCGTATAAGTACTATATGAACCGTTTGGGCGTCCCCTGCAAGGTGGTGAGCGGTGCCGCGGGCGGGGAGTCCCACGCGTGGAACCAGATCGAGATCGACGGCAAGTGGTACATGGTTGATGCCACCTGGGACGATCCCAACGACTCGGACCACACGGTCAAGCACCAGTATTTCCTGAAAAGCGAGCACGCTTTCCCCCGGCACGATTGGGTCAAGGACAACTTCGAGCGCTGCACCGACACCACCTATGACGATGCATCGTGGGCTCAGATGCCGCGCAACATGGCCGGCTACCAGGGGTCCCTCATCGTTCCCGGCTACTTCATAGGCGACGACGGGCTGAAGACCGGCATCTGGAAATTCGACGCCAAGAACCTGGCGGCCCCAGGCACGCTGGCCGTCGAGATCAACGACACGTGGGAGCTGAGCTCGGGCCAGATGGGCGTGGGCTTGGCGGAGGTCTCCTACTACGACGGCATGCTGTACTACAACACGCCGAAGGCGGTGTGGCGATGGGACTTCTCGGAACCCGCCCAACCCGAGAAGGTCTTCGAGCTCGAGGCGGACGATCCCGACCAGATCTGGTATCTGCACGTGGCGGATGGCAAGGTTTATTACGAGACGGCGCGCTATGCAAACGACGTTCGGGAGCACCGCGAGTTCGTATTCGACAAGGACTTCCAAAAGGTCGCGCATCCCATCGCGGTGACGGGCGACGTGCTCGAGCTCAAGGTCGGCGGCAGCCCGAAGGGCGACTTCCTGCGCGCCGCCGCCCCGGGCGCGCTCTCGTTCGCGTCCAATGACCCCTCGATCTGTGAGGTCGAGCCGATCATGGGCGGCAAGTCCGTCCAGCTCCATCCGAAGAAGGCGGGCAGGACGACGGTTACGGTCACCGCGACGGAAACGGACCACTACCTGCCGGGTAAGAGGGACGTGACGATCATCGTCACCGGGGATGAGCCGGTGGAGGAGAAGTCCACCGTGAGCTTCGAGGCGGGTCCCAACGGCGCGCTGCGGGCGGTCGACAGCGCGACGAAGGAGGGCATCTCCAGCGGCGCTCAGGTGGACAAGAACACGAGCGTCCTGTATACGGCCACCCCGGAGATGGGCTATTCCGTGAAGCAGTGGATCGTCAACGGAAGCGTTTACGGGGAGCAGGGGAGCGTCTACACGGGCACCGAGCTCCTGCGCACGGTGACGGCTGCCGCGGACCATGTGAAGGTCGAGTTCGCGAAGGACCCCGAGCCCGAGCCCAAGGAGTTCACCGTCACCTTCAAGCTGGGTTATGAGGGCGCCAAGGATCCCGAGCCGGTGAAGGTGACCGAGGGCAAGACGGTGTCAAAACCCGCCGCCGACCCGGTGCGCGAGGGCTATATCTTCAAGGGATGGTTCAACGGCGCCGCGCTCTACAGCTTCGATACCCCGGTGACGGCAGATCTGACCCTTACGGCGAAGTGGGAGCAGGTCGTCGAGCCCGCGCCGCAGGTCGACAAGTCCGAGCTGCGTGCCGCGTTCGACGAGTGCAAGGTGCTGGATGCCAAGGATTACACGACGATGACCTGGTATCCGTTCTCGGCCGCCCTCGATTGCGCGCAGTGGGTTCTGAAGGATGAGGACGCTACCCAGCCGCAGGTCGATGAGGCCCTGAAGGGGCTCGAGGCCGCCCGTGCCGGCTTGAAGAAGGTCGAGAAGATCGCCTTCGCCGACGTCGACGAGGGAACGTCGCATAAGGATGACGTCGAGTGGCTTGCCGCCAACGGCATCACCAAGGGCTGGGCTGTCGATGACGGCGTCTTCGAGTTCCGCCCCTATGCTACGGTGCGGCGTGCCGATATGGCCGAGTTCCTCTACCGCCTCGCCGGCGAGCCTGCGTTCGATATCGCTACGGCGCCCGAATTCACCGATGTGGATGAGAGCACGCCGCACTACCGGGCGATCCTGTGGCTCGCGTCCGAGGGGATCTCGACGGGCTGGAAGCTGGCCGACGGCACGGTGGAGTTCCGCCCCTATGGCGAGATCACCCGCTGCGACATGGCCGCGTTCCTCTACCGTATGGCTGGCGAGCCCGAGTTCGAGGCCGCGGACGCCTTTGTCGACGTGGATGGGGACACCCCGCACCGCAAGGCCGTCCTGTGGCTCGCCGAGTCCGGCGTGTCCGCCGGCTGGACCGCCGAGGACGGCACCAAGGCGTTCCGCCCCTACGACCAGATCGTCCGCTGCGACATGGCCGCGTTCCTGCATCGCATGGCGGAAAAGGACCTGGTGGACCTGAAGTAGTTAACGCCCTCCTCAAAAAGGGACAGGCGCTTTTCTGAGGCGTCCGCGCGCTCGAAAAGGGGACAGGCACTTTTCTGAGGAGTCCGCATGCTCGAAAAGGGTGGGGCTTCGCCTCCCGCTGTTTGAGTGGCGCAGGGGGTCTGGCTTTCGAGCCGGGCCCCCTTTTCGCGTTTCGTGCCCGTCCGCCGCCCGTGGTCTCGGATACGAATCACGGGCGGCTAGCGGTACGGGCGGCCGGTGGCGCGGGCGGCTGGCGGCGCGGGCGGCCAGTGGCGCGAGCGGCTAGCGGCGCGGGCAGCTGGCGGCACGGCGGACCCCTGGCACGAGCAGCTGGCGGCACGGCGGACCCCTGGCGTTTCGTGCATATTAAGGCAGCGAGCGATTTTTCGTGCATCCGAAGGCAGCTAATGGCGTCGTTCTGCGATTTTTGCTGCCTTGAGGTGCACGAAAATCGGATAGCTGCCTTCAATTGCACCAAATCGGCGGGCGTCATCGGCAGTCGCTCCCGGTATGGACGACGCGGCGGCCAGGCTGTCGCGTCCCCGCGTCTTGCTTGTCGTCCCATGCCGTGCGGGCGGGGGATTCGTTTCCTGCAAGCCGCGCCGGCCTCAGATTGGTGCCTGTCCCCAAATTGAGGTTCGTCGGTCCAGCCGCGCGGCCGCTGCCGTTGCGTCGCCGTCCGCCGCCTCCCTGTGGCGCGGTAGTGCAAGATGGCTACAATGACGAGGTGAAGGAAGACGTGCCAGCAGGCGGGAAACGGTGAAGGGGAGCCAATCATGGAAGCGAAGACATTCACCTCGGCGAGCGCCGCGAAGTTTATCAAGCGCCTGGAGAACGAGAAGAGCCGCCTTGTTTCCATCGAGTTGAAGAACTCGACCTACGTGCTGGCTCAGGGCGAGGAGGGCGAGCCCCCGGTCTACGATTACCGGGCGACCGTGGAACGCGTTGACGAGCTGGACGATACCATCCGTCGCGTTCGCCATGCGCTCCACGTGTTCAATGCACACACGGTCATTCCCGATGAGGGTATCACCGTGGACGAAGCTCTCATCCAGCTGGCGCAGATGAATGGAAAGCTGCGCCGCCTTGAGCGCTTGCGCGAGGTCGAGCCGAAGAAGCGCCTTGAGAGCGGCATGTTCGGCGGCAAGGGTATGATCGAGTACGAGTACGCGAACTTCGACACCAAGGAGGCGTTCGCCGACTACGAGGTGCTCTACCGCCGAATCTCCGACCTGCAGCTGCGCCTCGACCTGGTGAACCAGGCCGAGACGTTTACGGTCGAGTTGGAAGCGGACGCGTTCTAGCGGCTGCTCGTTCCGAACCGAAGGCGGCATTCTTTTACGATTTTGTTCAGATGGGGTTTGACCGTTCGAGTTGCTTGTTGTTGGTAGTTGCTTGTCCTGTACGGTTTCGTGTTGGAGCTATCAAGGGCCTTGAAGTTGACCATCAAACAAACCGCCTCGGTTGAAAACTTCCCGGGCCTGGCTCGTCCAGCCCGGGCGCTGCGGCAGTTCGGTTTCATGCAGCATCTTCATCCGATAGAGACAAGATAGGGAACCCCCATGAAAGCTCTGGTACACGACGGCTACGGACATATCGCCCTGGAGGACCGCGCCGATCCGCAGGTACAGGACCCCGGCGACGCCGTCGTGCGCGTGACGTGCTCGACCATCTGTACGAGCGACCTGCATATCATCCACGGCGCCGTTCCGCGCGCCACGCCCGACACGGTGCTCGGTCACGAGTTCGTGGGCGTCGTCGAGCGGGTGGGCGAGGGCGTGCACAGCCTCCACCCCGGAGACCGCGTTGCCGTGAGCTGCGAGACCTTTTGCGGCGAGTGCTTCTATTGCGAGCGCGGCTGGGTGAACAACTGCGTCGAGGGCGGCTGGGAGCTGGGTTGCTGCGTGGACGGCTGCCAGGCCGCGCTGGTGCGTGTGCCGTATGCGGACCGGACGTGCGTCGTCATTCCCGCGGACGTGACCGACGAGGCCGCGCTCTTCCTGGGCGACATCGTGGCCACGGGCCATTGGGGCGCGGACATCGCCCAGATCGAGCCCGGTTCCGCGGTCGCTGTGATCGGCGCCGGCCCGGTGGGCCTTGCCACCATGATGTGCGCCCGCCTGCATGAGCCGGCGCGCATCATCGCGATCGATATCGATCCGGCGCGTCTCGCCCTCGCTTGCGAGCGCGGCCTGGCGGATGCCGCAATCGATGCATGCGACTTGAACCTCGACCAGATGGAGGCCGCCGTGCGCGAGCTCTCCTGTGGTCGCGGCGCCGACAGCGTGATCGAGGCGGCGGGAGGTTCCAACACCTTCGAGATGGCGTGGCGTATCGCCCGCCCGCACGGCGTGGTAGTGCTCTCCGCCATGTACGAGGGGGGACAGACGTTGCCGCTTCATCAGATGTACGGCAAGAACCTCGTCTTCAAGACGGGAGGCGTGGATGCGTGCAATCTCTCCGAGACCATGCGGCTGGTGCAGGAGGGGCGCATCGATACGAGCTGCCTCATTTCGGCTCGTTACCCCTTGAACGATATTGTGGAGGCGTATCGTGCGTTCGAGGCGCACGAGGGCGGTGGCCTCAAGTTTGTCATCACGCCCTGGGAGTAGCGCGGCGCCCGCAATCGGACCATGCATGCGACCTTGAGACGGGCGACGTGGTCAAGGTCGTCCTCGACACCTCGACGGGCATGGACCTGACCCAGGATGACGACACGTTCGAGGTCGTGAAGGACGGCGAGGTCATGCTCGGCGGGCAGTTCGTGGGCGAGGATGCCGCGCGCGAGGCGTTCGACAAGCTGACGCTCTCGGTGGAGTGATACTGCCGCACCCTGCGCGCGAAGCTTTGCTTACAGCACGAATCCGCCGTGGTCGTTCTCGTGCACCATGGTCGTTTCGCCGTGGGGGCCGACGATCGTCTTGAGGGAACCGGACCCGTATACGGTGTGAACGCCATCGGAGCCTAGAAACATATTGCCGCTTTTGTAATACGTGTTGGTGCGATTGTTCGACCCCGTCACGGTGAACGTGTGCTGACTGGTGTTGAATACGGTGGACGCATTGCCGTTGGTGCCGAAGAACGTGCGGAAGTTCGACTTCGGCCGGTTGTTGTCGCCAAACATGAGGCCTCCATTCCTCAAGAGAATCATAGGTCCATGATAACGCTGATTTTGAAGTGATCCCTGCGAGGCATCGTTAGGACATCGAAGCGACTCGGCAGGCATGTCTGCCGGCGGCATGGCCCGGGTCGCTCCGTGCGATGCCACGGTTAGACTCCGCTGTAACTTGGATGGGTCGCATCGTTGCCGTTGTGCTCGGATCGTTGAGCGGAGGAGCCCGGGCAGTCCTCCCAGCCCTTCTCGTCCACGAGCGAGTGTCCATGGAGCTCCCAGATGGGCGTTTGCAGGTAGAGCTGTTCGAGCAACTCCGTTACCACGTGGTGGGCGAGGGCGGATGGGTTACCGAGGCCGACGCAGTAAAAGAGGAATGATACGTCGTAGCTTATGTCGACGGGGGAGGGAGAGCCGGTGAGCGCTACGTAACGCAGCAGCTTGTCCAAGGCGAACTCAAGCTCTCCCTCATAGAGGCTGGACGCGTCTTCGTCTCTGTATTCTTGGCCTATGACTTGTTTGAGCTGGTAGGTAAGGCGGTCGCGAACGCCCATTTCCTGTACCACGTGCTCGAAATCTATGCTCTTCGCGGCAATCACCTTATGCTGCGCCAAAATGAAGCTCCTTCTGCTCTCGATGTGATTGGCCCTGAGCTTCCGGCTGAATTCGGCGTATCGGTTTGCTCTTTCGTAGGGGTCATACGAGTAGCGATAGTCCTCTTGGTGGTATACGGGAGCCGCGAGCTCGGGGGAGAGTTCGGGGGCGACCACGTAGATATGGCCCTCGTGCCGCCAGATAAGTGGCTCATGTTCTCGATACCCTGCGTCGTGGGACGATCTTCTGTTGTTCTTCAGGTAGATGATGGTTTCTGCGAGGGCGAAATATGCGTCGAGGGTGTTGTGCACGGCGCGGTACAGGTTTTCGACATCCTTGATATCTACGATTCCGTACGCTGCCGTGTATGCGCGTATGTACCGAAGTGCTTCTGGATCGGGACTGCAAAGGCAATTGTGATAATGAGTAAGCGATTCCTCAAGGCCACGGCCGTGTATCTGGATGCGCCAGTCGGGCCAGTCATTGTCTGCGGCGACTTGCATGAGGTGCATGCGAAGTTTGGCGTCCTCGATTTGAAAGAGCTCCTTGAGCTGGCTCCACGATAGCTCGGGTCGAATGGTGATATCGAGGGGGAAGGCGTGCGCCGTCTTTGCGAATTGCATGAGCTTCACGTTGCTGAAGCCGCGTACATAGGAGGCGTTGAGGCGCTTGCCGACGTCGCGGAGGACGGCGGTGAGGTTGGGTGCCGGATTGGCCTCGTAAGCGGAGTTGACACATGTGCCGATGAGCTGGGCGCCTCTGTACTCCTCTTCGCGGGGCAGGTCTTTACGGTTGAGCCGATGCTCTTGGATGATCGCATCGATCTCTCGATAGAGGTTTTCGGCGATATCGTTGACGGCGGTTTCGTTGGTTTTGTTCATGATGATGCACTCCTATGGACTCACGGAAAAGAAATTTCGAGTTGTGAGTGCCGTGCTTTACGGGTGACGGCGAGCAGGAGCGCATACCTGCCTGGGAGGAGCGAGTGCGACGCGGCCGGTTGCCTTGGCATCGCCCGCCGCCGCGTGTCATTGGGGACCTTCGCGCCGGCTCTCGTTCGGTCTCATACCTTGATGAGGATTCTACTACAGCGAACAGATGTTCGCAATAGAAAGTTTTCAGATTTCTCTCCGTGTCGACCCGCCGCCGTTCCGTGCGGTTAGTATGCATCATTGAAACGATGCGGCGGCGCCGTCCGCCTGTCGGCGCCCGTCGAAGCAATCGAGGAGATAAACGATGATCTATTCGCTCGCCCCCATGGAGGGCCTCACCGGAAGCCTGTTCCGCGCGGTCCATGCGGAGTGCTTCGGCGCGCTCGACCGCTGCTACACGCCCTTCCTCGCGCCGCCGCATGTGGGTTCGGGCTTCGGCAAGAAGGCGCTCAGAGAGCTCGATCCCGAGCTCAACGGCGGTCTTGATGTCGTCCCACAGCTGCTTACGAAGAACGCGGATGAATTCGTGTGGGCGGCGCAGGTGCTCGCCGAGATGGGCTTTGCCGAGGTGAACCTCAACCTGGGATGCCCGTCGGGAACGGTGGTCGCGAAGGGCCGCGGATCGGGCTTTCTGCGCACGCCCGACGAGCTCGAGGCGTTCTTGCAAGACATATGCGAGCGCTCGCCGCTACCGGTGTCGGTGAAGACGCGCCTCGGCATCGCCGACGATGGAGAATACGAGCGCATCCTCGAGGTGTATCGCCGCGTCCCGCTGGCTGGGCTCATCGTGCATCCGCGTGTGCAGAAGGACCGCTACCAGGGTGTTCCGCGCTGGGAGCCCTATGGCGAGACGCTTGCGAAGGCGCCGTTTCCGGTGGCGTACAACGGTGACATCTTCTCGGTGGAGGACCGCGACGCGCTGCTTTCGGCATATCCCGCGACGCGCCACGTGATGCTCGGGCGCGGCCTGCTGGCCAACCCCGCGCTCGGGCGCATGATGGACGGCGGCCCGTCGGCGACACCTGCCGAGCTGCGCCGTTTCCACGACAAGCTGTTCGCCGCGTACGTGGACGAGATCGGCGGAAACGCGGTGTTCAGGATGAAGGAGTGGTGGTTCTACGCCAAGTTCGCGTTCGAGAACCCCATGGCGGTGCACCGCCTCGTGCGCAAGGTCCGTCGCATCGACGAGTACGAGGCGGCGGTCGCGCGCGTGTTCGCGAGCGAGCGGTTCACGAGCATCGCGCGCTTCCAGGGCTGAGGCACGGCCCGCCTTCCGAGGGCGAGCTGCGTTGCGGACGGGGATGGGTCCCGCCGCGGCTGGGGCGCCGCCGGGGGCCGCCGCTCTGCCGGGATGCGCCCCCGGCCCCGGTCCCGCCGCGGCCGGGGGTGCCGCCGGCTCCCGCCGCTACGCCTCCGCGAGCCCGAGCTCGTCGCGGCAGATCGAGCCGAGGCGCTGCACGGTCTGGCGCATGTCCTGTTCGGATGCCTGCGGATGGATCGCGCAGATGCGCAGCACCTTGCGGCCGTTCAGCTCGGTGGTGAACACGCCGGCGTAGCCGCTGTCGATCATGCGCTGCGAGATCCGCGCGTTGAGGGCGTCCTTTTCGGCCTCGCCCATGCCCTCCGGACTGAAGCGGAAGTTGATCATGGCCATCTGGGCGGGCGAGACGATCTCGATGAGCGGATCTTTCAGCATCTCGTCTTGGGCCCACTGCGCGAGCTCGAAGCCGTGCTCGACGCCGGCGGAAAGCGCGTCGGACCCCATGACCTGCAGGGTGAACCAGAGTTTCAGGCCGCGCGCGGGACGCGTGAGCTCGGGCCCCATGTCCCAGGGGTTCGTGATGCGCGCGCCGTCCTCGAGGTCCTTGAGGTATTCGGGGTGCGTGGAGAAGCTCGCGGTGAGCGTGCGCGCATCGCGTACGAGGATGATCCCGCAGGAATAGGTCTGGAAGAGCCACTTATGGGCGTCCCAGCTGAGGGAGTCCGCGAGCTCCACGCCGTCGAGCAGGTCGCGATGCTTGGTGATGAGGACCGAAGCGCCGATCGCGCCGTCCACGTGCATCCACAGGTCGTGTTCGCGCGCGACGTGGGCGATGCCGCGCAGGGGGTCGACGGTGCCGGTATTGGTGCTGCCCGCGGTGGCGACCACGGCGAACGGGATGAGGCCGCGCTCGCGGTCGTGCTCGATGGCGCGCTCGAGCGCGTCGACGTCCATGGTGAAGTCATCGTGGCAGGGGATGGTGCGTATGTTCTTGGGCGCGATGCCGACGATGTGCATGCCCTTCGCGACCGAGCTGTGCGTCTGCTCGGATACATAGGCGACGCCGCGGCACCAGTCCTCGGGGGAGAGCTTGTTGTCGCGCGCGGCGACGAGCGCGGTCATGTTCGCCATGGAGCCGCCGCTCACGAAGACGCCGCCCGACCCTTCTGGGAAGCCGGCCTTGTCGCAGAGCCAGGCGAGCAGCTCGTGCTCGGCGATGCATCCCGCGGGGTAGCAGGCGTAGCTGCCGGCATGGCGGTTGTAGCCCGACGCCATCATGTCGCCTAGCCAGGATACGGCGTTGACGGGTCCAGGGACGAATCCGAAGAAGCGGGCGTGGTCCGTGTTGTAGCCATAGCCGATGATGTCGTCTTGCATCTCGCGGACGACGTCTTCGAGGGGCCGTCCTTGGCGGGGAACGGGATGCTCCGCGATGCGCCCGAGCGTCTGGTCGGCCGCTTCGCAGACGACGGGGCCCTCGGAGAGATGGCGGTTGCGCGAGAACAGCTCGCACACGAAGCGCACGGCTGCGAGCTCGACATCTTGTTCCTGGGTTGATCCGCGGGTGTACATGGGGTTCCTTCCGATTCTCGATGGGCTGCGCGCCGCGCGGGGCGTGCGGTCGGTTGGGTGCCGGCGCGGCGGTACGGCGGCGCGGGCGGCGCTGCATGCGGACGGCGCTGCACGCGGACGGCGCTGCACGCGGACGGCGCCCCCCTCGAACGTGTCGCTGGGGCGCGCTGGCAACCGGTTTTCCTTGCTGATGGCTTCCATGGTCGCATCCGCTGCGACATTGGTAAAATTCAAGTCATGCAACAATAGTTGAAGAAACGTAATACCAAGAGGTGGTGGGCGTTATGGAGCTGCGCGAGATCGAAACCTTCCTCGCAATCGTCCAGTGCGGGACGTTCTCGCGGGCGGCGGAGCGGCTGGGCTACTCCCAGTCGGCGGTGACGGTGCAGATTCGCCAGCTCGAAGGCGAGCTCGGCGTTCGGCTGTTCGACCGGGTGCCCCGCGGAGCCGTTCTCACCGAACAGGGACGGGCCTTCGCCTTTCACGCGAACGAGGTCATGGGCGCGGTTCGCGCGGCGCGCGCGTCGGTCGAGGAGCCCGGTGGGAGCGCCGGGGAGATGCGGGGCGTCATTCGGCTGGGCAGCGCCGAGTCGATCTCGACCGCGATCCTGCCCGAGCTGCTCGTCGAGTTCCACGAACGATGCCCGCTGGTGCAGGTCGTGGTGAGCACGGACCGCCGCGAGTCGATGATCGAGGGCCTGCGGAACAACGCCCTCGACATCCTGCTTACGATGGAACGCCGCGTGTGCGAGCGCGGGCTGCATGTGGAGCCGTTGCGTACGGAGCGCGTGCTGTTCGTCGCGGCGCCCGGGGTCGCGACGCGTTGCGGTGCTGTCGGCGATGCCGCGGGGGACGCCGCGTCGCCGGATGCCGGGCGACCGATGCCGTGCGGCGCGGAGGTCCTCGCGCAGATGCCGTTCGCCCTCACGGAGCGCGGGGAGAGCTACCGCCTGGAGCTCGACCGCATGATGGCGGAGCGGGGGCTCGCCATCGCGCCCTTGGTGGAGGCCGGCAATACCGAGACGCTCGTGCACGTCGCGGAGCGCGGCGTGGGCGTGACGTTCGTGCCCCGCTTCTCAGCGGCGCGCGCGTTGGAGCACGGGACGCTCGTGGAGGTGCCGTGCGATCTGCCGTCGGTGGAGATGGAGTCGCAGCTTTTGTGGCACGAACGGAAGTGGATCGCGCCCCCTATGGCCGAGTTCATGGACGTCGCCCGCGCGTACTTCGCGCGGTGACCTCGGCGCCGCGGCGTTGGCGGGCGCGGCGGCGCTGGGTGCGGCTTCGAGCGGGCATTCGGCATAGCGCCGTGAACGCGAGGCATGGCGTCCGCTGTCTCCGATGCAGCGCTGAGCGGGGTCAAGCGGCGTCGAGTACAATGGGAGGGCTGTTTTCAAGGCTTTCCTGGAGAAGCGGAGTCGCCATGTCCCATGCCGTCATCGGCCTCGTCGCCCACGTCGACGCGGGCAAGACCACGTTGGCGGAAGCCATGCTCTACCGCGCGGGCGCCATCCGTCGGCAAGGGCGCGTGGACAAGGGCGACGCGCATCTCGATACCGACGCCATGGAGCGCGAGCGCGGTATCACGATCTTTTCCAAGCAGACGCATTTCGACTGGTCGGGCATGCATTTCATGATGCTCGATACGCCCGGCCATGTCGATTTTTCCGCCGAGGCGGAGCGCACGTTGCAGGCTCTCGACTACACGGTGCTCGTCGTGGGCGCGAACGACGGGGTCGAGGGGCATACCGAGACGCTGTGGAACCTGCTGGCGCGCTACCGCGTCCCGGCGTTCGTGTTCGTGAACAAGGTCGACCTGGTCGACGGGGAGACGGCGCCGGCGATGGCGGAGCTGCGGGAACGGTTGTCGCCCGCGATGGTGGACGGCCGCGCGCTCGCGGCACTGGCGCGTGCGGACGGCGATGTCGCCGATGCCCGCGCGTTGCTGGACCCCGGCGATCCCGCCGGGATTACGGAGGGCGCTCATGGAGCCGGCGGGGCGGCGCGCGCTGTCGATGTCGCCGCCGTGCTCGAGGATGTCGCCGCTGCCGACGAGCGCGCGCTCGACGAGTACCTCGAGACGGGCGCCCTGTGCGCCGGGACGATCCGCCGGCTTGTCGCCGAACGCGCGGTCTTCCCCTGCTTCGCGGGTTCGGCCCTGCGCTCTCAAGGTGTCGAGGGCCTGCTCGATGGCATGGTGGCGCTCGCGGCGGATAGGGCGTGGCCCGATGAGTTCTCGGCCCGCGTGTACCGGGTGAGCAGGGGAGCGCACGGCGAGCGCCTCGCCTGGCTCAAGGTGACGGGCGGCGTCCTGCGCGCCAAGGAGGTGCAATCCGGGTTCGACCGCGGTGTGGCGTGGACCGAGAAAATCGACCAGGTGCGCGTGTACGATGCGGATTCGTTTCAGATCGAGCGCACGGTCCCGGCGGGGTGCGTGTGCGCGGTGACCGGCTTGTCGCACGTCCTGCCCGGCAGCGCGCTGGGCGCCGGGGAGCGTTCGGCGGCACCGGCGCTCGTCCCGGTCCTGTCCTATAGCGTGACCGCCGCCGGCGCCGACGCGACGACGCTCGTCCAGGCGCTTCGCGTGCTCGCCGACGAGGACCCGCTGCTGGGGGTCACATGGCACGAGCGGCTACAGGAGGTGCACGTCCAGTTGATGGGCGAGGTCCAACGGGAGGTGGTCGCGCGGCAGCTGGCCGACCGGTTCGGCTTGGATGCGGCGTTCGGCCCGGGAGGGATCCTGTACCGCGAGACCGTTTCCGCCCCCGTGCGCGGCGTGGGCCACTTCGAGCCGCTCCGCCACTATGCCGAGGCCCATCTGCTGGTCGAGCCAGCCGGGCGCGGCGCGGGCATCGTGGCGGGGACGCGTGCTTCCAAGGACGACCTCGACCGCAATTGGCAGCGCCTGATCCTCACGCATGTGATGGAGCGCGACCATCCGGGTGTGCTGACGGGCGCGCCGCTCGCCGACGTCCGCATCACGCTGCTGGGCGGTCGCGCCCATCTCAAGCATACGGAGGGCGGCGATTTTCGCCAGGCAACGTATCGCGCGATCCGCCAGGCGCTGATGGAGGCCCGCGCTCAGGGCGCTTGTGTGCTGTTGGAGCCGTGGTATCGATTCCGGTTGGTGGTTCCGGCGGACAAGGTGGGCCGGGCGCTGGCGGACCTGCAGCGGATGTGCGCGTCCTTCGAGCCCCCGGAGCTCGCGGGCGATCGCGCGCGCATCGAGGGGGAGGCGCCGGTATCCGAGATGGGATCCTATGCGCTCGAGGTGAGTTCCTATTCCGGTGGACGCGGCGGGTTGTATCTCGAATACGCTGGGTATCGCGCGTGCCACAACGCCGAGGAGGTCGTCGCGGCTACGGGATACGATCCCGTGTCGGACCTCCCCAACACGCCGGATTCCGTGTTCTGCAGCCATGGCGCGGGCTACAACGTGCCGTGGGACGAGGCGCCGGCGCACGCCCATGTCGAGATCGATCCGGATCGCCTGCGCCCGTGGCGCGAGGCGGATGCGAGCTTTTTCGCGGGATGAGGCCGTACGCGCCGCGACGATGACGAGGAGGTGGGCATGAAGCCCATTGCACATATCCAGACCGACCTGCCGCAGAAGTTCGGCATTCCGCGCAACAGCTTCCTGGCGCCGCATCTGCAGGGGCGCATCGTGTTCGAGCCGGAGTTCGCGCTGCCGGCTGCCGTGGCGGGTCTCGAGGAGTTCTCGCACCTCTGGTTGCTGTGGGAGTTCGAAAACGGCGCTCCGGGCGGGACGGCGGCCGATGTCGCGGTGGACGCGCGTCCTGATGCGGCGGGCCGGGGCGGTGACGGGGCGCCGAGGCGCGGGGTCGCGTCGCCGGCGGCGTCGGCTGGGCATGGCGAGGGTGCGCGGACGTGGTCGCCTACGGTGCGCCCGCCGCGTCTGGGCGGCGTGGAGCGGCGGGGCGTGTTTGCCACGCGCAGCCCGTTTCGGCCCAATCCGATAGGGTTGACCTGCGTGAAACTCGACCGCATCGAGTTTGGTGAAGCGGGTCCCGTGATCCACGTGCTTGCCGCCGACCTGCGCGATGGAACGCCGATCTACGACATCAAGCCCTACATTCCCTTTGCCGATTGCCATCCCGAGGCGACGGGCGGCTGGATCGAGGATGCGCCATGGCGCGAGCTCGAGGTCGCGTTTCCCGCCGCCTTGCAGTCACGCGTTTCCGCGGAGAAGCTGCCCGGTTTGGTCGAGGTGCTGCGCCAGGACCCGCGCCGTGCCGGCAGCAAGCACGAGCCGGCGCGCGTATACCACCTGGCGTACGCCGGCCTCGATGTGTCCTTCACGGTGGACGGCGACATGCTCCAGGTGGTCGACGTCGAACCCGCCTCAGGGCCTCAAAAGGAGGTTTCAGAAAAGTGCCTGTCCCTTTCTGAGGTTTCTTAAGGAAAAGGTGGAAGACGGGATGCGTCTTCCACCTTTCGATCGGTGAGCGATGTATCGATTGCCGATCTCTCGACCGCAGGCGTCCCTAGCGCTTCTTGCGCTTCAGCGCCGCGGCTGCTCCGAGAAGCCCGCTGGCGCCTAGGGCGAGGGGAGCGGCGAGCGCCGACAGGTCGCCGGTCTGCGGAATCGTGCCGGTGCTTCCGGACGGCTTGCTGCTCGTGCTTCCGTTGCCGCTGGTCGAGCCGCCGGTTCCGGGCTGCGGATCCGGCTCGGGCTCGGGCTCGGGCTTGGGATCCGGCTGCGGTTGCGGATCGGGATCCGGCTGCGGCTCAGGCTCCGGTTCGGGTTCGGGAGCGGGGATCTGCTCGAAGAGCGCTTCGACGATGACATCGCCCTTGGCGGCCTCTTCAGCGGACACCTCGACGGTCAGCGGTTGCTCGGGGTCGGCGACCTCGACCGCAGCGCCGCCCTTGGTGACGGATGCGATGCGATAGCCTTCATCGGGCGTTACGGTGAAGGTTGCCTTGCCGTCCTTGAGGGCGACGAAGCCGTCGGGGGAGATGGTGCCGCCCAGCCCCGCGCGGCCTACGGCGCCGAAGCTGGCGAGCCCGTCGGACTTCAGCGTGATGTCGAGCTTGTCCAGGCGAGGCGATTTCTCAGCCGGGCCGGTGAAGGCGAGCGTGGAGGTGCCGGGCTTCTTCACGGTGAAGGTGAACTCGACGGTCTTGTAAGCGTTTCCGTCGGTGTGCCCAGCGGTGTTCTCGCCCGCTTGGATGACGGGGTCGTCGGCGTTGGCGTCCGCCCAGACAACCTTGTTCGAGGACGAGCCGCTCATGTAGCGGAGCACGGCGCGGTAGGTGCCGGCACGCTCGGCGGTGAACGGAATAGAGACGGTATCCTTCTCGTTCACGGAGTTTACGAGCTTGCCCAGGCTGGCATCGGCGCGCTCCTGGACGACCATGGGCCATTCGCCATCGCCCGTGGGGTCGTTCTTCAGCTCGCCGAACTCGAACTCAATGGTCGAGGTCGCGCCCACGATGTTGGGGAACGCGAACGGGTCGGCCTTGGTGTACGCCTCGCGGATCTTTAGGACGGCCTGGGCGCTTTCGAGTCCCTTGATGGCGGCGAAGATGCTGTCGGCGCTCGGCGCCTGCTGGCTGGCGACGGCGCGCGCGGAGACCAGGGCCTTCTCGAAGGCGCTGACGGTCTGCGCGGTGTACTGGCCCGTGTTGGGTGCAGCCGCCTCGGCGGATGCGATGGCCTCCTGCAGCTTCTCGAGCGTGTAGTTGGTTTCGCGATCCTTGATGGTCACCGTGACGTCGTCGTTGGAGCCCAGGACCAGGTTGGCGGGGGACAGCGCCGACATGGTGACGGAGAACTGGGCGTTGCCCACGGTGCTCGATCCCTCGGAGCGCTTGGTGCGGACCGTGACGGTCTTGTAGTCCTCGCCATCGTTGAAGGTAGCCTTTTGCGAGGTGGTGTCGAAGTCGCCCTGGACCGCCGATCCGGGCTCGAAGTTCACCATGATCTCGGCGGTGCCGGAGGTGCCTCCGGTGCGCTTGATGCCGAGCTCGTAGGTGCTATCTTCGTCCATGGTGATCTGGGTCTCGGCGAAGCCGAGCATGCCGACGCCGTCGTTGTTCAGGACGGCCGCCGCGTCCAGTCCGACGGCCTTGTTGTTGCCGACGACTTCGACCTTGACCGTGTGGCGGCCCGCGGCGAGCGTATCGGAACTATAGAGGACCGCGCTGGTGGAGCGCTTGTCGGCGTACGTGTTGATGACGATGGGCTCTGATGCGTCGTCGATATAGATCTTAGCTTCGCCGTGGCCGGGGTCGAAGGTGCCCAGCAACAGGAACTTGGTTCCCTCGAAGGAGAACGACGCCGTCGCTCCTGCCTCCTTCGTCCACATGCTGGTGCCGTTGATGAAGTCGGCCTTCTTCTCCTGGTTCCAGGTGCCCGTGGTGGTCATGCCGCCTTCGCCGGTGTTGTCGATGGTCTGCATACCCTCGGGGATGGGCGTGGGCTTCTCGAAGGCTTTCGTCGTCTTGTAGACGCTGGCTTCGGAGATCTGCGCGATCTTGCCGTCGAGCGTGGTGAAGTCGATCTTCACGGCCGTGGAGGAGACGGTGGAGCCGCGCACCAGGCGCTTGGCGCCCACGGTGCCGCCCTTGCCGTATTCTGCCCAGTTGCCGTTCGCATCCTTGTAGGAGACGGTGAAGCTCTTGATGCGCTGGCCGTTTTGGATTGCCTCTTCGAAGGAGACGACGTTGAACGTGCGCGCCTCGGGGAATTCGATCAGCAGCGACTGGGTGCCCTGGGCGTCTTTGGCGCTCCAGTACGTGGCGTCGTCGCCGTCGAGGACTTTGCCGGGACCATAGGTCTTGTCATCGCCCCAAGCGCTGGTCGCCTTCGCGGTTGCCGCCGTGCGGCCCTCGTCTGCTCGGGTGAGGTCCTCATCGAAGCTCTGCTTGATATTGGAGCCGAGTTCGAGCGTGCGCTGCTTGATCTCCGCATCGACGGTGCCCTTATCGTTGGGCGGAACGTTGAGGAGCAGCGGCGCTCCGTGGCCCACGGAGTTGAAGTACATGTTGCTGAGGTCGTTGAGAGACTTGGGGGTCTTCTGATAATCGTGCCAGAACCAGCCGGCGGTGATGCGGGCATCGGCCTCGGGCATGACCCACTGCTCGCCGTCGGGGGCGCCCACGCTGACCTCGGCGCCGACGGTCGGGTCGTTCTTGATGTTCTTATCCCATGCGACCTCGGAAGAGCTGGGGGTCCAGTTCGGGTTCATCTTGACGCGGTTCCACGAGGTGTCGCCTGCGAGGCCGTGCTCGTTGCCGACCCAGCGAACCTCTGCCTGCTTGCCGCACTGGAAGAGGATGCAGTCCTCGCCCTGCAGGTCCTTGATGGTCTTCGCGAAGCGCACGAAGTCGTAATCCTGGGCGTCCGCGCCGGAACCCTTGGCGCCGTCCATCCAGACCTCGACGAACTTGCCGTTGTTTCCATACTTCTTGTTGCCCAGGATCTCGCGGAGCTGGCCGTCGTAGAAGTCGTTGTAGTTGTCCTTGTTACCATCCTTGTTCCCGTAGGTGGGCTCGTGGATGTCCCAGGGGGAGAGGTGCAGACCCATGTCCATGCCCTGCTCGGTGCAGGCGCGGGAAAGCTCGGCGAGGATGTCGATCTTGCTGGTGGTGCTGCCCATGTCGTAGTCGGTGGACGGGCTGTCCCAGATGCAGAAGCCGTCATGGTGCTTGGCGGTGACGATCAGGCGGGAGAAGCCAGCCTCCTTGATCATCTTGACGTAGCCGTCGGCATCGAAGGACTCGAGCCGGTTCATATATTCGGTAGCGGTGGGCACCTTGGTGCCATCGGGTTTGGTGGTGCCGTAGTCTTCGCCCCACTCCTTGCCGGAGAAGGTGTTCGGCCCGAAGTGGCAGAACGCGGCGAATTCTTCCTTCGCGTACTTGTACTGGCCGCTAGTGGGCTTGACGTCGTCTTGCTGCGGTTGGGCACTCGCGGTGCCGGTGAGGTTGTCGTCCGTCACCCAGGTTTCTCCGAACGCCGCTGCGGGCAAGGCGATCGAGCCGCAGAGGGAAGCCATGATGGCGAGCCGCACGAGGTTGCTATGTTGCATTTTCCTCCCATCGTCTGCTGCCGGAAACGCTGGCAGGTCCGGGTGCGCATCCGCTGGATTGAAATGACAGCTGGCGCACTCAATAAGACAATAGTTTGCGCGCAAGGGCATCGTGTCCGATCGGAGGTTCGGCGTACGCCTATATTTCGCACCCGAACGGTGGGTAGTTTCTCACTTCGCTGCATCGCGTAAAACAATGGTCTTATACGGGAGATATCAGCGCGAATAGAGAGAAAGAAGGCGGAGGGATCGTGCATGTCGCCGCATAGGGCGAGAACGGGGAATGAAGTGGCATTAATCGAGCACGAATCGTTCGCCATCGAGGTGGTCGAGGACGATAAGAAGCGCTCTTCGGACCTCCCCCTGCTCGTCGCCGGAGGGGAGGAGGGCGCTGCCTGTCCTCAAAAAGAATCGTAGTCGCGGGTTTGCCCGCCCCGCCCGCGTATACTTCACTATGGCGTCGCGTTCGAAGACGGCGTCCGCTATGGTTCGACTGCGCGCCGGCGATCAGGCGCGCTGCGCTTTGAGGAGGAGACAGGCATGGACAACGGATGCGAGGAGATCATTCAGTCGATCCGCGATATGCTGACCGGCAACTTCGACGTCGACGGCCGAACGATCATGACGGCGATGGGACGCTATCAGGATCACGAGCACGGCGAGGAGATCATGCGCGCGTGCGGCGAGATGCTCTTCGACGTCGTCCCGCAGGAGCTGAAGGACCAAGTCGAGCTCCTGATGGTGCAGGGTGAGGAGTCCGGCCCCCAGGTGCTCGAGCGGGCGCAGGCCTGCCTTGCCAAGGGCGACGCCGAGGGTGCCGTCGATGCCCTGCTTCCGCTGTGCGACCGCCTGTTCGAGGTGGGCGCCGGCGCGGTGTCGGATGACGGGCAGCCGTGCTACTTCGATTTGGAGAACATCGTCGAGCAGGTGCTGCTGGTCGATACGATGAAGCCCGAGCGGCCGCTCAAGCCCGCGTTGCTGCCGTTCGTGCGGGTCTACTCCCTGCTCGCGTACGCGCTGCATGAGGCGGGTCGCTACGAGGACGCCGTCATGTGGTTGCAGCGCGCGCTGGTATGGAACCCCGTGCAGCCGCACCTGTATTTCGAGATCGCCGAGGCTTTCAAGCGGATGGACCAGCTCGACCAGGCCGAGGCATGGATCGATAGGGCATATGTGCTGTGCGCCGGTCCCGCTGCGCTGGCCCGCTGGTATCGCGCCAAGGGCTTCTGCGCCGTCGAGCGCAAGGAGCTCGAGCTCGCTGCCGCCGAGTTCCTCTTCAGCACCGCGTTCGAGCAGTCGCCGGTCGTCGGCTCCGAACTCGAGTACATGAAGGCGACCTTCGACCGGGATCTCTCGGATATGGATCCTGCGGCCGTGGTGGAGACGCTGAAGGAGCGCAACGTTCCCATGGGCCCCAACGAGGCCGCGCTGCAGGCGCTCGCCACGTCGATCCAGATCGCGCGCGCGGACGACGACGTGCCGACGGCCCGCGAGTGCGCGATGCGCCTGTACGCCCTGACCGGCGACGAGACCGTGAAGACGCTGCTCGAGTCCCTCTCGGAGGAGTAGGAGCGCGTAGGCGCGAAGAGGCGTCCGTCGAGTTGAGGGGAGGTGCGCGAACGCGGTGAGCGGGTGCGCACCGACGGGCGCTAGCGTTGCGCCCCGACGCGGATGCGGCGATGGTGCTCCTGCGTCGCGCGGCGCGCTGCGGCCTGCCCCTCGATCGCCTGCTGCAGCTGGCGTTCGTAATAGGTGAGCCCTTCGTCGATCAGCGTGTAGTAGCCAAGCTCCGCCTCCGTGTAGAGCTTGAGCGCCGCATCGGGATTGGCATCGAGCCTGCCCTCGATGCCGGAAAGCAGGTAATCTGCTACATGATGCGCCGCTCGCGCAGACAGGGGCGTATCGCTTGCGCGAAGGTAGGCCTCGCGATACATCGTCCAGGCGGTGAAATCGCTTTTAGCGACGCCCTTGCCGCTGGCGTAGAGGTCGCCGAGCTTCCAGAACCCTTCGGGATTGCCTTCGGTGAGCGCGCCGAAGGCGAAGCATTCGTACGCGCGGGCGTAGTCGCGTTCCACGCCTCGGCCGTAGTAGTAGATGTAGCCCAGGTTGATGGCCGCCTGCGCGTTGCCGAGCTCCTTGCCCATCTCGTACAGCTCGATGGCGGCGGCATAATCCGCCGATGCCCCGTCACCTGCCGCGTCGTGGTATATGTTGCCCAGGTCGCAGCAGCATCCGCCGTCGCCGCATGCGACGCCATGTTCGTACAGGCGTATCATGAAGCCCCGCAGGTCGTCGTCGCGCATGATTCTCTCGATGCCGACGGGGTCGCTTCCGAGCGCGGCGCGCAGGGAGGGGAAGTCCTCGTCGAGTGCTGCATGGAATGCGAGGTTGAGCGTCCACCATAGCTCGCGGCCCATGTTCTTGCTGAGCGGCGAGGTCTCGTATTCGTCTGTGAAGACCCGTTCCCACCGGCTCGCTTCTTCGGGCGTGAATTTAGTGCACTTCATCTGTTCGCCTTTCACTCTCAAGGTCTGCGGCGGTACGTGGCACAACGCGTATCCGGTAATCGGTAGCCTACTCCACTCAATGGGAGTCTTATGTCCATCATGATGGACATAAGAGCCATATGTGTCATTTGGCTAACACATGTGACTATTTTAATTCAGGCTGCTTGGCATCGGTGCGAAGAATGTGTCTTATAATACGCAAAAATAATATGCAATATATAATCCTATGCATATAGAGATGTAGTATCTGGCACTCCGATATTGTTCGCCGCTGGCGAATCGAAAGGGGCTTCGCTGCCGTCCGGTGTCGCGTCCTTGCTATCATGGGGACTGCAAGAAGAAGTCGGGAGGGAAGCGGGGATGGCTTCAGCGTTCGAGCATTATCTGTACGTCTTGGAATGCGGGGACGGCAGCTTGTACACCGGCTATGCGACCGACGTCGCGGCTCGCCTTGAAGCGCATCGATCTGGTCGGGGAGCTCGCTATACGCGGTCCCATGCGCCCCTGCGCCTCGTCGCGCGGGCTCGGTTCTACAGCAAGGCGCGCGCGATGCGCGCGGAAGCGCTGTTCAAGCGATTGCCGCGCAGTCGGAAGGATGCCCTGCTGGTCAAGGCCGAAGACGAGCCGTTCGAAGTCGTCCTCGCGCGCGAGCTGCCCGGGTTCGGCGGCGAGGACGCCAGGGAGTTCGCGTGCAGGAGCCTCGCTTCCCAGGTCGATCCCGAGTACGGCGCGTTCATGGCGAGGTTGATACCGACGCTTCCGCGCAACCGCGTGGCGGGTGTGCGGACGCCGGCGCTGCGGGCGCTGGCGAAGGAGCTCGCGGGACGCGACGATGCGGAACTGTTCATGCGGGCGCTGCCGCATGCGGTGTTCGAGGAAAACCAGCTGCATGCGTTCCTGTTGGGGTTCGAACGAGATTACGACCGCGCGCTCGCAAGGTACGAGCGGTTCTTGCCGCATGTCGACAACTGGGCAACATGCGACCAGATACCGATGGGGGTTCTAGGGGGGAGGCCGCGGGAAACCCTGGGACATGTGGAGCGCTGGCTGGCGTCGGAATCGTGCTACGTCGTGCGCTTCGGCATCGGCGTCCTGATGCGGCTCTATCTCGATGAGCGGTTCGACCAGCGCCATCTCGCCCTGGTCGCCGCCGCGCGCCTGCCCGGCGCGCCGGATCGACCCCGGAGGGAATCTGAAGCGTACTACGTCGATATGATGCGCGCATGGTACTTCGCCGAGGCGCTGGTCCGTCAGCGGGAGGCGGCGCTGCCCTATATGGAGCGTCGCGATTCCGATGCCCCGCTAGATGAGTGGACGCGGCGCAAGGCGATCCAGAAAGCGCTGGAGAGCAGGCGCGTGGGCGCTGAGATGAAGGAGTATCTGCGCTCGTGCCGCTAGGGGCGCCGGGAATCGAGGGGAGCTATGGTGCGTCGCATCGAGGGACGTGCTTGCCTGGGCCAGGAGCGCTTCTGGTCGCGGGGCCCGTCCGGGCGCGGGGCGCCCTGGGGCCGTTCGGATTTGCTGGTCGCTCTGCTTTCTGCCTGGTATACACTATCGTGACGTAACAGGTGCTCGGCGGGGTTTCGGGCGCCGGAGAGATAGCATCCCGTGGTTGGGCGGGGATGCGCTGGAAGGGCGCCCGATGGTTCGAGCGGGCGCCGGGCGAGGAGGGGTCCGTCGTGAAGATCACCGTCGTTGCCGTGGGCAAGCTCAAGGAACGTTTCTGGTCGGATGCCTGCGCTGAATATGCGAAGCGCCTGCAGGCGTTCGCGACGGTGAAGCTGGTCGAGGTGCCCGATCGCGATCCTGCTAAATTCGGCGGCGAGGATGCCGCCCGCGCCCTCGAGGGCAAGGGCGTTTTGGCGGCGATTCCCGAGCGCTCGCATGTGATCTTGCTGGATATCGGCGGCACCGAGCGCTCGAGCGAGGAGATTGCCGGCCGTCTCGACGAACTCATGACCCGCGGGACGAGCAATATCACGTTCGTGATCGGCGGCTCGTGCGGCGTATCCGACGATGTGCGCGCCCGCGCGAACGAACGCCTGTCGTTCGGCCGCATCACGCTGCCGCACAACCTGGCGCGCGTGGTGCTGCTCGAGCAGGTGTACCGCGCGTTCAAGATCATGCGCGGCGAGCCATATCACAAGTAGGGGCCAGGGGTCGCTGCCCGCCGTACGATGCTTCTTTCGCTGTCCATTGTACGGTACTCCCGTTCGCCTCTTCCGATCTAGCATGGATGCATCGTCAGGAGAGGGAGGGAGCCATGAGCCCGTTTAAGCGTTACATTCATGTCGAGCGCCTTGATTCCGATGAGTGCGCCGGGCTGTTGGAGAACGACGGCGTCTATGTGACCGCAAAGGTGGACGGATCGAACGGCAGCGTCTGGTGGGACGGCGATACGCATCGCCTTGCCTGCGCATCGCGCAACAACGTGCTCGGTCTCGATGAGGACAACGCGGGATTCTGCGCCTGGTGCGCGGCGCCCAGCGATGAGCGCGATCGCTTGATGGCGTTTTGCGAACAGCATCCCCATCTGGTGGTGTTCGGCGAATGGATGGGGCAACGCGTCTTCACCGGCGCGTTCAAGGGCTATGATGCACGCGCCCTGGGCGCTCTTGTGATCTTCGACGTGTTCGACAGGAATCTCGACGAGTACCTGCCCGATGCATGCTGGCGTCCGATGCTGGCGGAGGTCGGGCTGGAGCGCTGGTTCGTCCGGGTGCTGGCGATCCTCGACCATCCAACGGTCGATGACGTGGCGCGCATCGGCAGGGAGAATGATTTCCTGCTCGAGGGGACGGGCATGGTCGGGGAGGGCGTCGTATGCAAGGCCCCCGGCTGGCGCAACGCATATGGTCGCCAGGCGTACGGTAAGATCGTGCTCGATGAGTTCAAGCACCAGCACAAGCCCGCGCGCGAGTCGATCGATGTGGAGCGCGAGATCGTGGATCAGTTTATGACCGATGCCGAGATGGCGAAGAGCGTGGCGAAGGTATGCGTCGCCTGCTCAGCGGATGCGTTCGATGCGACGAGCCGTAAGATGATGGGCATGTTGCAGAGCATGTGCTGGCGAGACCTGCTCGATGAATGCGCCAACTGGGTGAAGAAGTTCAAGAAGCCGACGGTGAATTTCGGGCAGCTCTCGGGCGCGTGCAATGCCCGCGTCGCAGACTACGTGAGCGAGCATTTCGGCTAACGTGGAGCGCGCGGTGCGGTGGTTGGCGGTTGCCGGTTTGAATGGGCCGGCAGCCTACCGTGTATTGCGGACGGGGTCGGAACGCTGCTCGTTAGTAGCTTATCGCGCGATACGACCTATTCGCAATGGGGCAAAGGGGCTGGATGCAAGATGTTGGAAATAACGGGAGCATATGAGACCGCCGTCGCGTTCGCGAGCGTTATCGAGGACGAGGCGATCGAGCAGGTGCGCGCGATGTGCGACCAGCCTTTCGCGCAGGGCGCCCATGTGCGCATCATGCCGGACGTTCACGCGGGAAAGGGTTGCACCATCGGCACCACGATGCGCGTGACCGATAAGATCGTGCCCAACATCGTGGGTGTCGATATCGGTTGCGGCATGTACGTGGTCGAGCTGGGCACCGATCCGGTCGATTTGGCCCGGCTCGATGACGCGTGCCATCACATCCCGTATGGCGCGCGCGTATGGGACGGTCGCAAGGAGAAGTTCGATCTCGAGCGGCTGCGCGCCTATCGCCATCTCAAGGATGCGAGACGCATCCATAGGAGTTTGGGAACGCTGGGCGGCGGAAATCATTTCATCGAGGTGGACGTCTCGTCGAACGGCGTGCAGTACCTGGTCATCCACAGCGGTAGCCGCAATCTGGGAACGCAAATCGCTACTTACTACCAGCGTCTTGCAATCGAGCTGCATCAGGGCAAGGAGGAGTACTTCGAGCGCAGGGACGCGCTTATCGCCGAGTATAAGGCTCAAGGACGGCGTTCCGAGATCCACGAAGCGCTGAAAGAGCTGGCATGGAGCGCTCACGAGCCCGATGCCCCGGAGGACCTCTGCTGGCTCTACGGTTCGTATATGGACGATTACCTGCATGATGTCGCGGTGTGCCAGGCATATGCCGCGCGCAACCGAGAGGTGATAGCAGAGATCATCCTTGCAGGCTTGGGGCGCGAGGCGCTCGGCGCGTTCCACACCGTCCACAATTACATCGATGTGGACGAGATGGTGCTGCGCAAGGGCGCGATCGCCGCGCATGCCGGCGAGTTGGTGCTCATTCCCATCAACATGCGCGACGGTAGCATTCTGGCGCGCGGCAAGGGCAACGCCGAGTGGAACGAGAGCGCGCCTCATGGTGCGGGGCGGTTGATGTCGCGTACCGATGCGCGCGAGCGACTGAGCGTGTCGGAATTCGCACGCCAGATGAAGGGCGTCTACACCACCTGCGTGGGTGAGCGCACGCTCGACGAGGCTCCCATGGCGTACAAATCGATCGACGACATCCTGGGTAACCTGGACGAGACGGTCGAGGTCGTCGACATCCTCAAGCCCGCGTTCAACTTCAAGGCCATGTAGTACGAGATTTGATAAGGTGTCCGCGGGACAGTGGTTTTCCGGCGTGCTGCGTCGGTGATTTCACCGCTGAGGCCTTGCGCTGTTCAGCATGAAGCCCAGAGCGTTCGAAGCGAGCTCAACGGCTCCGGGCGCTCTAGCCCCTTTGCTTGTTTAAAATGGCATGGTGCATGAGTTGCTGGATTTATATGGGACCTTTCGCTTGGATAGCCGGATTGGGTTTAGCTGCGGCCGGCAGCAAGGAATTGTTTCCTAAGATCATTTAGCAACGGGCCGCCGCTTATCCTCCAGAAATCCCATCCGTTTCGGGAGCTGCTTTGAAAGCCATGGAGTTTCAAAGCGCGACCTGCGGCTTTGGAGGGCGATGCGAACTCTTCTCCATTTTCGAGTCTAATGTGTCCCGATTCCGTAATGGTTGCAGTGGTTTCAAGCTTGGAGGAGCTGTAGGTAAGCACTGTTCCGGCTTGAACGAGACCTCGCTTCAGCAGCATCGGGAGGGTTACTTTAGATTTTTGAGTCTTCTCTTCCTTACTAGTTGAACTTGCGTGTGCGATCGCCGTTTTTCCGGCCTCGCTCAGATACGGCCATCGTTTGAGTGCCTTTTTGGCCAATAGACGAGCACGCTCTTCTATGAGTTCGGGTGTCCATATGTCTGCGCTTTGGATGGTTTTAGAAATCACCAGGCACTCTGTGTCGTAGCCGCCTACGATGCGTTCTTTCTTCTCTTTAAACGATCCATCCGAGAGTTCGGCGTTGTAGGCTGTCAGCGTGAGATTGCCCAAGTTGTTGCAGATGCTTTCAAAGGCGTCAAGTTGCTCGTTGTCGAGAACGGCGAGCCATTCTTCATGGGCGCGTGCGTTTTGGGGCATGACGTGTTCTATGGTGTACGCCTTGGAATCAAGTGTCCACGTGTCCTTGGGGTGGTACGTTCGTTCGAGCTCCTTGAGTAGGTAGAAGCATCGGCGGAAATGATATGCATCACGTGTGAGCAGGGCGTTTTCGAATTCGCGATCGCTGGGGAACCTTCGACTACTTCCGTCTTCTGCAAGCAGGCATTGTTCAAATACAACCCTGTATTCGATGTTTTCATTTCGGGCACGGTGGAGTTTGCTGATGAGTGTAAGGAAGAACTTGTTAAGGGAGTTGGTGGGTGCGTCAACTACGGCGCGCCGAAGGATGTAGCTTTCAAGCAGTTCAACCATGGCGATAAAGTCTTCAGTGGCAAATGCACCTCGGGCATGGTCGTCGTAGAGGCATAGCAGCACGGGATTAACAACGCCTGCATTGAGTTGCGCGATGTTGTCCAAGGCTCGTTTGAGGCGCGGTTCATTTTCCATGCCCATCGTGATGTTGGCGTAATAGCGGGCGAAATCCTCCATTTGCTGCAAAAGCTCTACGATGCGTAGCTCTTTGTCGTATCCATTGTCGATGACATGCCGCTTGAAGAGGGGATAGACCGTGCGACGCGTTAATGGTTCGGGCGCATAGAGAACGGTGAGGTAGTTTCGAACGAATTCGTCGAATATCTTGTCGTATGAGTCCTTACCGAGTGCGAGCTCGATTTTACGCCAATGGTGTAAATACATGTGGTTTTGTTGCTCTCGCTCGAGCCCCATGAGGACGTAGTTGCGGATGAGGTCGGCCGAGGACAGGTCTTTACCGGTTGAGTTCATGCTTTCAAAGATGAGCTGCGGATTGTCCTTTCCTGCATCAAGTGAGATCGAGACGACGTCTAGACGTTGTATGCCGCTCCAGACAAGTTCGGGGTCGGCCATGTTCTCAAGGCGCTGATAGAAGAACTCATAATTGGCAACAATTCGCTCGTTGGCGGCGGGGATTGCAAGGTCATCATGCTCAACGGCGTCAATCAGGGCGCGAAAGACGTCCTTGTCTCCCTGGGAGAGCGTGAGACGGTAATGGTCCTCTCCATGTTTGAAGGGGCTTACCAGGTAGTTGGATCCAATTATTTCTGCTTGGCTAAAGGTCCATTTCGCTTGATGGTGATTGCGGGCAAAGCTTGCGAGGGCAGCGAGCAGGAGCGAGACCGTGGTCATGCGCTGCTGTCCATCGATGATAAGCGACGTTGCTATACCCGCGGGGTTGAAGCAGCCATCCATGACGTACACGACCGAGCCTGTGAAGTGGCGGAGGTCTGGTCGCCGTCCTATGGTAAGAATATCCTGCCAGAGCTGTTCGCATTGCTCTTCATCCCATGAGTACGGCCGCTGATAGACGGGAATTTCATAGCGGGTTGATGGATTAGCGAGTAAGCTGAGCAGCGATGCCGGTGCGGCGTTCATGGTCATGGAGTGCCTCGCAATAAATCGGTTGCATGGTGCTACTAAGCAGTGTAGGAGGCCGCTTCGAGCTAGCGTGCGTCTGTTCGGTGTGCGGGGTGCATCATCGGCACGAAATCATCGGTCCAAATTCATCGTAATCGATGCCGGCAATTTTCAATAGTTCGGCGAATTGTTCGGCGACTGGCAGGAGTTCTGGATCCCATGCACACCATTGCTCGATGGGGTCCGTTCCAGGGAAGTCGAATGTATAGGAGAAGCCATCGAGTCCGCATACTTTCTTTGCTCGAGAGAGGAGCCGTTTTGCGCTGCCATCTAAAAAGACGGTGACATCTTGTGCATGCACCGATGCATGTCCTGTTTGCATGGGCATATCGAACGCCGCCAGGGCTTCGTCGTAGGCGAGCAGCTCGTTTACGGTCATGTGCTCGCGAATAACTCCGAGTGGTTTCGCTACAGCGGCAGCTGCCGCCACCCGTTGCATAAACGGTGGCAATATGAACCAATCGAGTACAAGAGAGCCCGTATCGAGACGGCTGAGGATGAGCTTGTACGTCTTTCGCCTCAGGTTTTCTGCCGATGCAATGGTTACGATTCTTTCGGCAGAGGGGGTCTGTTCGTTTGTTTGATTCAATTTAGGCATTTAGGCCCCTTCCTATTCTTCGCCGGCGCGGATGCGGCGATGGTGCTCCCGCACGGCGATGCGCGCAGCCTGCTGGCCCTCGATTGCCTGCTCGAGCTGGCGGCTGTAGTAGGTGAGGCCGTCGTCGATGAGCGTGTAGTAGCCGAGCTCGGCTTCGGTGTATAGCGAGAGCGCGGCTTCGGGGTTGGGTTCGAGTTTGCCCTTGATGCCGTGCAGGAGGTAGTTTGCCATGTGGTGCGCTGCGCGCGCCGTGAGGGGCGGCTCGCCGGCATGCTTGTACGCGTTGACGTACATGCGCCAGGCGGTGAACTCGCTTTTGCGCACGCCCTTGCCGCTGGCGTAGAGGTCACCGAGCTTCCAGTAGCCCTCGGGGTTATTCGCCATAAGGGCGCCGAAGGCATAGCATTCGTACGCGCGGGCGTAATCGCGATTCGTGCCGCGACCGTAGTAGTACATGTAACCGAGGTTGATGGCCGACTGTGCATCCCCACGCGTCTTGCCGAGCTCGTAGAGATCGATAGCGATGGCGTAGTCTTCGGGAGACCCGTCGTTCGGCGCGTCGTGGTAGAAGTTCGCAAGGTTGCAGCAGCAGCCGGCGTGCCCGCATGCCACACCGTGTTCGTACATGCGCATGATGAATTCGCGCAGCAGGGAATCGTCCTTAAGGCGTTCGTATGCCGGCGGGTTGTCGAAGAAGCTTTCGCACATCTCGTCGAAATCTTCTTCTATGGCGTTGACGAAGGCCAGGTAGAGGGTCTTCCACTCGTGGACGACGATGCGGTCGTGCAGGGGCGAGGTGTCATAGGAGTCTGCGATGAGCTCGCTCCAGCGGTCGATCTCTTGCGCGGTAAGCTTCTTGCATTCCATGATGTCTCCTTCCGTTGCGTTTGCCCGCGTGGACGCCGAGGCGGGCAAGCCGACTTTGCTTGCAGTGTACCCCCGTATGTCGAGCTTGCTGTCCATCGAGGTGGACGGGTGAAGGGGCGCCCCGGCGCGGGATGGGTTCGTAGGAGATGCGGGCCTTTGCCCGGTACGGGGAGAGCGGGTAGGGGAGGGTATTATGAAGATCACCGTTGTCGCCGTGGGCAAGCTCGAGGAGCGCTTTTGGGTGGATGCGTGCGCGGAGTACGCCAAGCGCCTCGATAGACTGATGACGCGCGGGGCGAGCAACATCACGTTTATTGTCGGAGGATCGTGCGGCGTATCGCAGGACGTGCACGTCCGCGCCGACGAGCGCCTGCCGTTCGGGCGCATCACGCTGTCGTATAACCTCGCGCGCGTGGTGCTGCTCGAGCAGGTCTACCGTGCCTTCAAGATCCTGCACGGCGAGCCGTATCATAAGTAGTGCGAAGCCCGGTAGGGGTTGAAAAAGAATCGTTGAGAGTTTCTATCTTGCTGGATGGATGCAGGGTGTCCACTTTGATGGACTTTGAGCATTGTTGATGCGGATAAACTTGTACCTGTATGGGTGGGCTGGTTGGATCTTGGGCCGTACAGGGCTATGGGTGGTGCCTGTTTGGCTGAGGCATATACTGTTCTATTAATGTGCCAAAAGGGGTGATGATATGGAGAGCCAGGTGTCGGATGTGAGTGATCGGAAGCGCGTAGGCCTTCTGTTCAAGTTTTTGGAAAGCTATGCCAAGGCAAGGCAGGCAGTTGCGTTAAATGTGAGCGCGCATGAAGTATTCATGTCCTTTCCCCCGCCAGAAGGGGACAATGAATGGATAGCATATAGCTTCCAAGATTCATCTGCGCATCCAGCCCCGATGCTGCAAGTGCGCAAACCCGACTTCAAGCGCTGTCCAGAGCCTGATGCTGAACTGCTTGAATGGCTGGCAGATGGTTGGGATGATTATCATCTTGAGGTCAAGCTTTGCTGCCCAGAAGAAGCAATTCAATTCTACAAGGCTGAGGACCAGCCCGTTCCCGATCCGCTGACGTGCCTTGAGCTATATCCTGAGACAAAAGAGTTATATGAAATATGGATTGAGGCTCGCGGGGCGTGGCGCGAGGAGCAGGTTCGCGCAGAGAAGGCGACCGATTTATTTACCACGCTTTTTGAAATCGCCACAACGTTGCGGCGAGATGGCGAGACCATGGAGCTGATGGCAGCATCGATGTTCTTTAGAAGGAAGGGTGAGAGCCAGGTCGATCACCCAGTTTTCCTGAAGCGCGCTGCTGTCAAATTTGATACAGATGAAGACGTCCTTTCTGTTGTGGACACGGATGCCCCGCCATATCTATACGAAGATCTATTTACTGATTTAGACGGCATCGAGGCCACCGCGCTAAAGGATACGATGTCTGATTTGCAAAATGGCTGCTGGCATCCATTTGATCGGGATGTCATGCCCTTCCTTGCACGCCGTTTTATCCGTTGCCTTTCTTCACGGGGCCAGTATTACGAATCCGCGCATGATGCCGTTGGGCAGGATACGGAATATATCCTCTATCAGCGGTACGGGCTTGTTCTTATGAAAAAGCCTACTGGAGCTGTGCAGGCAATCAGACGATCGCTTGAAGCCCTTGAAATGGGTCTCGAGATACCGAATCACCTGCTTGAGCTCGTCGGCGCCAAACGCGATCGTGAGTTACCTGCGCTTGAATCCGAGATGAGTATCGAACGTCGTTTGGCTGCAACAGATGGTGAAGACCCGGATATCTTGCTTGCGAAAGCGGCTAATCGGGAGCAGCTGGAGATTGCACGCCTAATCGAGCAAACCGATGCCGTTTTGGTGCAGGGGCCTCCTGGTACGGGTAAAACACACACTATTGCGAACCTAATTGGCCATTTTCTCTCTCAGGGCAAGCGCGTGTTAATTACGAGCTCTAAGGATAAGGCCCTGACGGTTCTGAAAGAAAAGCTACCGACAGAAGTCAGCGCTTTATGCGTTGCCGTGCTCGGTGATTCTAATGCGGATTTGGAACGTTCGGTTGATGCTATCGTCGACAAGCAGGCAAGTACATCATTGAGCGCGCTTCATCGCTCGATTAGGCAACTCCAGACACAAAGAGAGGCGATTATTGCGGAGTTGTCGCATAAACGCCATCAAATGTTTGAGGCACGAAGGGATGAGGCGGGAGCCCTGGTAATCGATGGGGTGAAGTGTTCTACGATCGAGGTGGCTCAGCGCGTTGCTGATTTACGCGCGGAGGGCATGGATAGGGTGATGCCTGGTCCGGTATCCGGGGATGCCCCCTTTCCGTATTCAGAAGCGGAGCTTGCCGACCTGTACGGTGCTAACGCTCGCTTGAGCACGGAAGACGAAGAGGTGCTTGGAGGGCTTGCCGGAGAGTGGGATAGCTGGTATCTGCCAGAGCCCCATGCATTTCGAAGTATTGCGCTCGAGGCGCGCCGTCTGATATCCATAATCGAAGAGAACTGTAAAGCGGCTGGCTGGGATATCGTTGAAATCGAATCAGGCAATGCTGTTCGAACTCCGTGGGGGGCACTCTGCCTACCGTTGCAATTGACGGTTGATCGGGCTAAGGATATCCAGAACGAGTTTAGGAAGCTCGTTCTTGAACAAGAATGGATGGTTGCCGCTGCTGCAGATGGTATGCGAGGCCCTGAATATATACGGCCTTGGAACAAACTCTGCGAGATGTCTGGAGAGGCGTACGAACTGGCGGCGTCATATCACGAGAAATCGTTTGGTCATGTTGTGTCTTTGGGTGGTAGGACCGACTATGCCGCCATCGTCTCAGAATCGGAAAAGCAGAAGGATTTGCTCCAGAAAGGTAAGTTCGCAGCGTTTGTTTCCAGCTTGTTTGGCGGTGGATCGGATGAGCTGTTGCAACGGGTAACGGTGGATGGCGAAAAACCGTCTACTGTCGAACAGCTGCAGTTGGTTGAGCAACTCGCCGAGCTTGAGGAGTGCCGAGCGCACTGTGCCGCGGTATGGGATCAGCTAATATCTGCAAATGGCGGTCCGAAGTTCGCTGAGCTTTCTATCGATCATCCTGAGCGCATCGCGAAGAAATGGCGGGGCGACATCGAGCGATCTGTTTCATGGAAAGAGAATGCGAAGGTTTTTGTCGCCCGCTCTTTAAGCGAGTTGGAGCTACCTTCAGATGTTCTGCCCAAGCCTGATGAAAAGGAAGATGAAACGAGCGCCATTCGATCCCTTTCCGCTTATATAGCGGGGACATTTGACGCCCTGTTGGATGTTCTTATCGCTATGCGTCATTTGGATGCACTCGATGCAGAGCGCGATGTAGCGGCGATTTCGATCGCGGGGGTTCGGGGCGTCTGCAGGGAAATGGAGGAAATGCACGATAGCCTTATGACATACGGCGATGAGGTGTATGAGGCTTCGTATTCCTGGCTGCTGGCCATGAAAGACCTGGCTGGAATCTTAAAAAAGCGCAATTCCCTGCTGTCTCGTATTGAGGAATGCGCGCCCGCCTGGGCTGCGGCAGTCCGTGCGAAGGTGCCTCCGCATGATACATCTATTCCACCATCATGTATGGTTGACGCCTGGAAATATGGCCATGAGGTGGCATTTTTAGAGAGAGTCCAACATGAGGATGCGGATAGTATCCAGCGCTCGGTTATCGAGCTTAGCGAGCAGTACCGTCGGACTACTGCCAAGCTTGCAGCGAATAAGGCCTGGTATGCCATGATTGAACGGAATCAGGGTGATATCCGTCTTAACCAGGCTCTTAATGGCTGGAAGGCCAATATGCGCAAAATCGGTAAAGGAACCGGTAAATACGCAGCTGCCCGCATGGTGGAAGCTCGACGGCAGATGGCTGAGTGTCAGGGGGCGGTGCCGGCATGGATTATGCCCATGTCTCGAGCCATGAGCATGCTGAATCCAATGGAAAACCAGTTCGATGTATTGATTATCGACGAGGCGAGCCAGGCTGACATCACCGCTCTGCCTCTGTTGACTCTTGCGAAAAAGCTCGTCGTCGTCGGAGATGATGAGCAGGTGAATCCTGTCGATATTGGCATGAAGACGGAGATCCGTAACGCTTTGGCAGAGATTACGATCGACGGTGTTATTCCTAATGCTGGATTATATGGACCGGGATGCTCGCTGTATGACCTTATGGGCACGACGCTTCCTCGCCTTATGCTAAGGGAGCATTTTCGTTGTGTCCCTGATATTATCGGTTTCTCTGATTCCCTTTCGTACGATAATAAAATAAAGCGCCTGCGCGATGCAGGTTCTTCTGAGCTGGTTCCAGCTCTGGTGGAATATCATGTTGCAGACGGGCATCGCGCTGTAAATGGCAAGCGAAATGAAAAAGAGGCCGTCTCTGTTGTCGATATCATTGAAGCATGTCTCGCTCAGCCTGAATACAAAAACAAAACATTCGGTGTTATTACGATGCTGAGCGGCGAGCAGGATAAGCTCGTTGAGAAAAAGCTGCTCGAGCGGTTTGATATGGGCACCGTGGAGAAACATCGCATCCTATGTGGTACCGCAGCAAATTTCCAGGGCGATGAACGTGACGTCATCATATTGAGCTTGGTAGACAGCAGTGGGCGGGAAGGACCGCTGACGCTCCATGCGGAGGGAAAGGATAACGAGCGGAAGAAGCGGTACAACGTTGCGGTCAGTCGCGCCAAGGATCAGCTATGGGTTGTCCACTCCCTTGATCCTGAGCATGATTTGAAGTCGAATGATTTGCGGCGACGTCTTATTGAATATGTCCGCAATCCGTTGACGGCGGAAGCGGCTGAGAAAGAGTCCGCAGAGCTGGCTGATTCTCCCTTTGAAAAGGAGGTTGCCGCAGCGTTACGGCTCAAGGGATATCGCATACAGCAGCAATATCATGTTGGGTCATATCGCATCGACATCGCGTTGATTCAGGATGAAACGAGAATTGCAATCGAATGCGATGGCGAGCGCTGGGATTCGAGCGACGAGCAGATTCTGGGCGACATGGAGCGCCAAGCGATTCTCGAGCGGATGGGTTGGCGGTTCATCCGTATTCGAGGAAGTCGGTATTACAGTGACAAGCAGGGGACGCTGGAAGCTGTATTCGCCATGCTTGAAGGTATGGGCATCGCGACATCCACCATACAGGGTGCTGCTACGGAATCTTCGGATCTGCTTCGCCGCGTCCTCGGTGAAATCGATAGCATCCAACGGGGTCGTTCAGGCAATGAGTCCAGCGATGCATTAAGGGGCACACGGGAGCGGCGTGAGACAATAGTCACCGCGCTGTCGACGGAAGCGTCCGAATCGCCTCACGACTCGCCTGCGAAGGCGAGGTTGGGCCGTGAATCAGCGCGGGTTTCCGAATCTAAGCGAGGCGCCGGTGCGCCTGTGGGCATCTCCTCGAGGACTCCTGCTGGAAGAGCGCCTTCCGTTCCGAAAGCTGTACCCGCGGTTCGGAAAGAGTCGGCGGTGGCGGAACGTAGATCGGCGAAAGCCGCCACGAGTTCGACCACTGAGAACGTTACCGATGCAGGCAATGTGATCCGTCGCGTAGCCGCCGAACTGGAAGCGGATTGTATTCCGGTGGAAAACGGGGAGTTTCTTGTGGTGTGTGGCCTTGAGGGCCGGCAGAGTATAGAGGATGCTGCTTCGGCGATTGGCTATAGGTCAGACTACAGGGCGGAAGGCTGCGGGGAGACGCGTGGCCGTTCATGCTGGAGCCTGTTCCCCATAGCTGGTTCTGCCCGCGCATTTAGCAAGGAGGTTCTGGGCAAAGTACGCTGCGAGGTCCCCGATCCCATTGTTGCTCAATTGAAGGCGGCGGGTGTTGAGTACTATGACAAGCGTGGCAAGCAGGGCCTTCTATGGGTTGTGGATGCGTATGGTGTGGACAAGGTGATCGATGCCATCAATCGCAGCATGGGTGTCCGATTCGGTTATAGGGAGGAGGGCGGAAGGGCTACCCGTGGTAGGGCCGCATGGTATCTAAACGGAAAGGAAAAGCCCATCCAATTGGCGTCTGATAAGTTGGCTGCGGTTCAATCGAGGCATGTGCCGCAAAAGTCGTCTTCTGTTCAGGGGGCAAGGCGCGGCTATTCCCTGGCCAAGCCGTTGCGCGTGGAGTACGAACGCCTTGATCTGCAAGAAATCCCGCTATCTAGCTCTGCTTCGTATGCAGGGGAGAGCGTACGAAGATCAATTGCATCTCGTATGGAGAGGATTATTGAATGCGAGGCGCCGATAGAACGGGATTATCTGTTTAGTCGCGTCCGCGATGGGTTTGGCCTTAAGCGCAGCGGAATAGATATCCAAAACGTAAATAATTCAGTCCTTAACGGTGTTCCGCATAAAGAAACGCTCTTCAACGGTAAGACGTTTCTTTGGCGTGAGGGGGACGATCCGGCTGAATGGCCTGCATTCCGACCGAATGGAGCGGATAACGGTGGGGCAAACCGCAGCATTGAGCAAATCGCACCCGAGGAGATCGTTGCGGCCGCGCGCTACGTTCTTCAGGCAACCCCATCAGGATTGTCGAAAGACGCTCTTGTTGCCATGGTGAGGCGCCAATTTGGCTTCCAGCGTGCGGGCCGAACGATTAGAGAGACGATTGAACTTGCGTTAGGAGACGCTGTTGCCTCTGGTGCGATTGACCAGAGAGGGAGTTGTTTTTATCTGCCGTAATGACGATTGCGTCGGTGTTCATGCCGCTGCGGCAGTAGGCGAGGATGAGCTGGTCGGTGTCGGGCAGCGCACACGCGGCGTCCTCGGTGATCGAGTCGCGGGGTAGCAGCACGGCGCTGGGGATGCGTCTCTCGTCGTGCTCGGCTTGCGTGCGAACGTCGAGGATCACGTAGCCGTCCTCGGTATCCATGATCTGCTTGGCGCGCTCGGCATCGACCTGCTCGTAGGTTGCGGTTGATGAACGCGCAAAAGCGCCGCTTATTCGCGCCGCCTGACTCCGTCCGTCCCAAATCCAGGGGGCTTTGACGGTGCGTCGTGCCCGACCCGCTTGAGAGGAGTAGACTCGGTAGTGATGCATTGCGCGGACGATGGGTTCGCGAACAGCTGGAAAGGAGTATACGCATATGACGAAGATCGCTGTTTTGGGTGGCGGTAACGGGGCGCACGCTGCGGCGGCCGACCTCGCGCTGAGGGGCTTTGCGGTCAACATATATGAGGACGAGCGGTTCGCCCCCAACATGCAGCAGGTGTTCGACACCAAGAAGATCGAGCTTTCGGGCGCCGCGGGCGCCGGTACCGCCGAGCTTGCCATGGTCACGAGCGATCTTGCGGCGGCCATCGAGGGCGTGCGCATCATCCTGGTCGCGGTGCCCGCCTTCGCGCATGCCGCATATGCCGAGAAGCTCGCCGAGGTCGTTGTTCCCGGCCAGATTGTGCTCGTGCTGCCGGGCACCTTCGGTTCGCTCATGTTCTGGAAGGCGTTTAAGGAGCGCGGTGTCGAGGATGTCTGCGTGGCGGAGACCCATACGCTGCCGTATGCCACCCGCCTGCTCGGGCCCGCGAAGTCGCTCGTTATGAGCCGCTTCGACCCGCTGAAGGTCGGCGTCATGCCCGCCTTCCGCACCGACGAGGTCATCGCGGCGCTCGACGGCGTCTTCCCTGGCATCGAGGCGGTCGAGAGCGTCGTCGCGTGCGGCCTGTCCAGCCTGAACCCCATCATCCACGTTCCGGGTTGCATCCTGAACGCCGGCCGCATCGAGTACGCCGAGGGCGATTTCCACTTCTACACCGAGGGCTTCACCGACTGCGTCGCGCGCCTGACCGAGGCAATCGACGCCGAGCGCATCGCGCTGCTCGATGCCATGGGCTACGAGTCCGATATCGCGGCGCACGGTATCGGCGGAGCGGTCGAGACCGACTCCATCAAGGAGGCGATCGCCGGCGATCCCAACTTCGCCAAGATCACCGGCCCGGCGAACCTTAAGAACCGCTACTACTCCGAGGATATCCCCTATGGCATCGCGACGTGGGCCAAGCTCGCCCGCCTCATCGGTGTGCCCACGCCCGTGATGGACTCGCTGGTGAGCCTGGGCGGCGTGCTGCTCGAGAGCGATTGCTGGGAGGGAGGCCGCTCCATGGCGGAGCTCGGCATCGACGGTATGGATCTCGAGGCACTGCGTTCCTACCTGATCGAGGGATAGCGAGAAACCGGACGCGCCGGCATGGCGCGCCATGAAAAATGCCCCGCGGCTCTGATGAACTGCACCCCGAAACTTGGACGCGATAAATCATAACCGCTAGGCGGCCTCCC